>JGI1357J11328_10001064_pt1 | contig 21656 bp, 19 predicted proteins | sample Subgrocontami54m_FD_11328 | JGI IMG/M metagenome (IMG submission 11328)
ATATCCGGATTGCGATTTTGCATCGTGGGACAAGCCGGTGAATCAACCGTGCGAAACGTGCGGCGCGCCGTTCATGGTGGTAAAGTATTCGCAGAAACGGGGTGAGTATCTTAAATGCTCCTCCTGCAAGGCGGAGGTCGAAAAAATAGAAGTTGCGGCGGCAGCATCATGACTGAATGGATCGCCCGTTTTCTGGAATACGTCCGGAAGGAACGGCAGTATTCGCCGAACACCGTCCGGAGCTACGAGGGTGACCTTCGGCAGTTCGATGAATTCCTTGCGAGATATTTCAGCCCGAAAAAGGCTGAGATCGGAAGGGTAAACCAGACGGTCATCCGTAAATTTCTCGGCGATCTCCTTGAACAGGGACTGCAGAAAAGAAGCGTTGCCCGGAAGCTGGCGGCGGTCCGGGCCTGGTTCAAGTACTTATCAAAGCGGGGCGAGATAGCCGTCAATCCGACGCTCAACATCGTCTCGCCGAAGCTGCCGAAAAAACTCCCCGTATTTTTGCCGGAGTCGTGTATCGCGCATATGATGGAACTCCCTGACTCCGGGACGCCGGCGGGCAAGCGCGACAGGGCAATTCTCGAGCTCCTCTATAGTACAGGCATCCGACTGAGCGAGCTTGTCGATCTGACACACTCACAGCTCGATCTCGCGAACGGCACCGTGAAGGTTATCGGGAAGGGACAAAAAGAACGGATCGTTCCGGTGGGGAGCAAAGCGAAGAAGGCGTTGCAGGAGTACCTGAAGATTCGCCCGGAGTTCGTCTCCGATGGCGCGAAACCGGACGCGCGGGCTGTCGTATTTCTGTCTGCAAGGGGTAAGCAGATGTATCCAAAAGGGGTCTATCGCCTCGTCCATAAATATATCAGTGCGGTCTCTGACGTCGAAAAGAAAAGTCCGCACGTCCTGCGACATACATTTGCCACCCATATGCTCAATCGGGGCGCCGATCTGATGGCGGTGAAGGAGTTGCTCGGCCATGAAAGCCTGTCGACGACTCAGTTATACACCCATGTGACGATTGACCGGCTGAAGGCCGTTTACGATCAGGCACATCCAAAAGCATAGTCTTAAGAATAGAAAAGGAAATTCAAATGGATACTCATTTTACCGCAAGAAGGTTCAAGGCACGGAGCGAACTGAAAACCTACGCACTCGCTGAAGTAAAAAAGCTCGACAGATTTTACGACGGGATCGTCCGGGTCGATGTGATCTTGAGTTTTGAACGGACCATGCAAAGCATCAAGTCGGCGGAGATCAATCTTCACGTGCACGGATCGGTTCTTTCGGCCCGCGAGTCGTCGGAGGAGTTCCATAAATCGATCGATCTGGCGATCGGGAAACTTGAACGCCAGCTTACCAAATACAAAGCACGGCTGCACATGAAAAACAAACAGGCGCTCCGCGCAGTCAAGGAAAACATACGACCTTTGCGTCGGGGAGATGACGCATGAGCTTTAAAAAGACAAAGGAGACGCGAAAGGCGAGCATCACTGTCGGCTTCCTCTTCGAATCGAACAAGGAGAGATTGCAGCTCACAGCGCTGACGGGCGACATGGGGTTTGCCAAGGAGATCAAGGACAAGGACATCCACAGGCCCGGCCTGGCGCTGGCGGGCTATGTCCAGCTCTTCCGGTACGATCGGATACAGATATTTGGAAACACGGAGATGCGCTATCTCGAGCAACTGACGGCCCCTCAGCGCGAGACGTCGCTCCAGACTCTTTTTCAGTTCGATATTCCGTGCATCGTCGTCACGAGCGACAACAAGGTCGATGATAACTTCCTCAAACTCGCCCTTGAACACCAGACGCCTCTGTTCCTCTCAAAATTCGAGACGACGAAATTTGTTTATATTCTCAGCGACTTCCTCGACGATCAGTTTGCACCGCAGACGGTCGTCCACGGCTCGTTTGTTGACGTCTACGGCATCGGGCTGCTGCTCATCGGTCGTTCCGGGATCGGGAAGAGTGAAATCGCGCTCGACCTCGTCGAGCGAGGCCATCGGCTTGTCGCCGATGACGTCGTCATGATCACGCGAAAAGGCGCCGGGATCCTCATGGGATCCGGCACCGACCTTGTGAAACACTTCATGGAAATCCGGGGGCTCGGATTGATCGATGTCCGCAGCATGTTCGGCATTCGCGCCATTCGTTTCCAGAAGAGGGTGGAATTGGTGATCGAGCTGATGGAATGGCGCCCGGACGAAGATTACACCCGGACCGGGCTCGATGATGAAGGGCTCGACATCCTTGACGTTCCGCTGCCGCATGTTCAGCTTCCCATCTTCCCGGGCAAAAACGTCACCGTCATCTGTGAAGTCATAGCCCTCAATTACTTGCTTAGACATTATGGTTATGACGCTGCCAAGGAGTTTACCAAGCGCCTGGAGGCTGTCATCATGGAAAAGAGCAAACACATCGGGGAGCGTGCAATCGACTATTTTGAGCATGACTTTGAATAGCACGTCACATTCCTAAAAAAAAACCTTGACAAACAGGGAAATATTTTTTAATATTGAGCCAATTAGACGGGGAAATCGGGTAACTTGCCGAAACGCACGGATTTCCGTCGATTTTTTGCTGGCACGAAGCGCCGATGTTCCGATGAAATTATGATGATGAAGAAGAATTCACGAAAATACTATTATACGGATGAACGGCTTAATCTCACCGAGGTGAAGTGGGTTCGTCTGAAGCTCTTTGGCGTCATCTTCGGCTTCGTCCTGCTGTCGCTGGGGGTTATCCTCGTTGTCAACCATCTGGCCAACGATATTCTCGGGCTTGGCTATAATCGCGTGGCGGCGCTAACAGCAGAAAACAAAGCCCTTCAATCCCAGGTGGAATCGCTCACTTCGCAAATGGAAAGCCTCAATCATGCCATCACCCGCCTCAGCGATGAGGGAAATGAGCTTCGCCTGATGGTCGATCTTCCGAAGGTGGACGAAGGGACCCTCGCCGCGGGGACCGGCGGTGCATTGACTGAGCCGGCGGTGAATATTGGGTCGGATCAGACTGCGCGGATTCTCACATCGTCGCTGGAGGCATTGCAGAAATTGACCGGCGAGATACGCGTGCAGGAGCAAAGTTACGCGGAGATCGTCAGGAAATATGATTTCAACAAGAGCTATTTTGCCGCCATGCCGGCCCTGAAGCCGATGGACGGCTATTATTCCACAAACGGTTTTGGCCCCCGAATGCATCCCGTGCTCGGCGTCTTCAAGACGCATGAGGGACTTGACATCATCAACGACGTCGGGACGGCGATCTTCGCCGCCGGCGACGGCACGATCGAGATGGCAGGACAGAGCGGCGGCGGCTACGGCATCGCCGTCGTCATCAATCACGGGTACGGCTATCAGACACTGTATGCCCATCTGTCAAAAGTGCGCGTCCGCGAAGGTCAACGCGTCAAGCGCGGAGACCTCATCGCGTATAGCGGAAGAACGGGACTTGTCACCGGTCCGCATTTGCATTATGAGGTCCGGTACAGGGGAGTCTGTAAGAATCCGGCCGATTTCTTTTTCGACGACGTGAGTGCCCAGGCGTACCGCCAGAGTATTGCTTCACGCTGACACTGCCGCCGTTTGCCGCAATACGGTTTATCTAGGAAAATTTCACGACTCGAGTAAGAAGAGCAGGAGTAGATGTTATGCTTTGGACGATGGAACTTGCTTCGTATCTTGACGACGCCCCGTGGCCCGCGACGAAGGAAGAACTCATTGACTATGCAATTCGCACCGGCGCGCCGGTAGAGCTTGTCGATAATCTGCAGGAGCTCGAAGAAACCGATGAACCGTATGAAACCATGGAGGACATTTGGCCCGATTATCCCACTGACGGCGATTTCTTCTTTGAGGATGAAAGTGAATACTGATCGTCCCGTGTCATCAGCAGGGAAGCTGTCGCCTGACGTCTGAACCTCGGAGGACACAAGAACGCTTTGTTCCCCGCCCCTTTCAACATCACGATGGAGGGGTTTTTTATTCATAGGAGATCCCGCACACCTTGACAGGAATTCTCTTGCCTGCCGCATCCATCGCCGCCGCGCGACGGGGGCTGATGCTCGTTGCTCACCTTCTCGCTCTGCAGACCGCATCGCTGTGCCAATCCCCATCGGCTGAACCGGCAAAAAGGCCCGAGGTGACGAAGGTCGAGCTTAGCGGCAACGCCTCTTTCGACAATTCTGTGCTCAAAGACGTTCTCTCGCTTAAGGAAACACCGAGCGGTTTCTCGAAATTCCTCTACAGGACCGTGGGGGAGAAGCTGGGGTCGAGACCGGAGTATTTCAGCCTCGACAAGTTCGATGCCGACCTCAAACGCCTGAAGAAGTTCTACCAGGATCATGGATTCTACGAGGCCGAGGTCAACGGAGAGTATCACGATAAAGCGAATGGCGAGGAAGTAGTTGTCAGTTTTGCCGTCGAGGAGAGGCAGCGATCGGTCGTCGACAGCGTCCGGTATCTCGGCTTCGACGATTTGCCGCTCGACGTCACGAACGAAATCTTCAAAGCGCCGCTGCTGGAAAAGGGGATGCCGTATGAGGTCGAGAAGGGAGGCGCGGAGGTTGCCCGCGTCCTCGGAATCCTCTCCAACAGCGGCTATCCGGGCGCCCTCTTTGACGGCGAAAATTCAGCCGCATTTCATCGGGTCGCATCCCATACGTTCCTCCTGACGTATGTCTTCAGGCCGGGGAAACGACAGCAGTTCGGCGATATCACAATCCGCGTCGATCCCCCGCGCGATGATATCACCGATAATCTCACGCTCCGCATGCTCGATTTTCAACCCGGAGATACGTACAGCAGGAGCAAGAAAATTTCCAGCGAATCGAATCTCAATCGGTTGGGTTTGTTCGAATCGGCGCGCATCGATCACGGCGTTGCCGCAGATTCGGGCGCGGGGGAGAGAGTACCGATCGACATCCTCGTCCACCCGAGGCCGCGAAATGAGATCTCGCCGGAGATCATCGTCTCGGATGAGAACAACGCCTTCAATCTCGGGCTCGGGCTCGGATACACCAACAGGAATTTTTTCGGCGACGCGAGAACATTCAGCACACGCGTCCGGGGCCGGACGCAGTCGATCCGTGAACTCTTCGAGGGACGCGGATTTCGCGATGCGACGGTCGTCGGCGCTCTCGACATCGACTTTCAGATCCTTCAGCCCTACTTTTTCACACGGTCGCTGAGCGGTTCATGGACATCGACGATCAGTTTCGAGAAACAGAATCAGTATATCCTTTCGATTTTGAGAAACAGAATCGGTTTGAGCAACCGGTTTGCAACCTATACAACCGGGTTCATCGACTGGACGCTCGAGCGCGTGAGCCCGGAATTTTTGGTGAGCAGTGCTGCACTCGACTATGTTGCCAGGCAGCCGCAGGAGAAACAGCGCCAATTCAACTCCATCCTCACGTTGACGCTCCAGCGCGACAAGACGAACGACGTCTTTTCCCCAACCGAGGGGTTCTTCAACAGCATGGTGCTCGAAGAATCGGGCCTCCTGCCGAAGCTTTTCCCGGGCGCCGTCAGCGGTCTCCCCTACACACAGTATTACAAAGCGACGCTCTTCGGCCGATGGTACCAGGACGTGAGCAGCTCGCGCTTCAATATTTTCGCGCTGAAATTGAAAAGCGGCTATCAGGATAAATACGGCGAGAGCAGAAACCTTCCCGTCAGCATTCCGCTTAATCGTAGATTCTTTGCCGGCGGCAGCGGAAGCGTTCGCGGGTGGCGGGCCCGCGAACTCGGAGCGATGGGCGATGAGTTGCTGCCGTTCGGTGGAAACTTTATATTTGAAGGCAATGCCGAATTGCGCGTCAACCACTTCCGCGGCTTCGGCAAGGTCGGCTTCATCAAGATGGAGAACATCTGGGGAGTCTATTTTCTCGACTTCGGCAACGTCTGGGCCGATATCGGAGACTTCAAAGCCCGTGACGTCGCCGTCGCGGCCGGGATCGGAATCCGGTACGACACGTTCTTCGGCCCGTTCAGGATCGATTACGGATTCCGCGTCTATGATCCGAAGGAAAATCCTGATCGTCAGACAATTTTTCGCAAGAAGTTCTTCAGTGAAACCCTGAGCAGCGCTATCATTCATTTTGGTCTCGGTCACTCGTTCTAATGTCATGAGCTGGAACAACGTCATCGGTCAGCGAAGGGTGAAAGAGATCCTCAAGGGTGCGCTCCGCCGCGGCCGCCTGGCCCATGCGTATCTCTTTTCGGGCCCGGAAGGGGTCGGCATGGATGCCGCCGCGATCGAATTGGCCAAGACGGTTAACTGTGAACGCGGCAAGGAAGAAGCGTGCGACGCGTGTGAAAGCTGCATCAGGGTGAACCTCCTCCAGCAGCCCAACGTACGGCTTGTCTTTCCGATGCCGGTGGGGAAGGGGGAAAAAAGCGGCGATGACCCGCTGGCGAAACTTTCCGAAGACGACGTGGCTCTCGTTCGCGAGGAGCTCCGCCTGAAATCGGAGAATCCGTACCATGAGATCACGTTGCCGCGCGCCAACGGCATCAAGATTAACAGCATCCGTCACCTGAGACGGGAATCCGCCCTCAGTACGGTCGGAACCGGACGCCGGGTTTTTCTCATTCTGGAATCAGACATGCTCAATGAGGAATCGGCCAACGCCCTCCTGAAGATCCTCGAAGAGCCGCACGAAGATACGATGCTGATTCTCACGACATCGCACCCGGAGCGGCTCCTGCCGACAATCACGTCCCGCTGTCAGCAGATGCGCTTCGACCCGTTGTCGGTCGATGAGCTTGCCGGCGCCCTGCAGGCGAGGCAGGGAATCTCCAGGGACGAAGCGGTCACCATTGCAAATCTTTCTGCTGGAAGCTATCTCAGGGCGATCGGATTCAAGGGAACTGCCGTCGAAGAACGCCGCAACGATGCGGTCGGTTTTCTCCGCAAGGCGCTCTACCGGCCGCGCGAGGAGCTCATCCGGGAGATCGAGCGTCTCTTTTCAAACTACGAGAAGCATGAGATGGCCGACCTCCTCACCGCTCTGCAAGCGTGGCTGCGTGACGCGATGCTCAAAGGTCAGGGCAAGCCGGAGCTGATGAGCGGTGTCGACAGGGATACCGTTGAAAAATTTTCAGCGCACCACAGCGGACTCGATTACGGTCCGGTCTTCGCTGCGGTCGACAGGGCAATTTCACTTCTCGGCAAAAATGTGTATATTCCCCTCATTCTCATCCAACTCTCCCTCGAGTTGCGTGAGAGCATCCTCTCACCCTTGAAGACAGGCGCCCCCGGTCCGGGTGCGATCGCCGGAACAATCACGAAGCCGTAGAAAGGCCCGAAGTGTCAACAGCATTCAAACGATATCTCGTCACAGCCGCGCTGCCGTATGCGAACGGCAAGCTCCACCTTGGCCATCTCGCAGGAGCGTATCTCCCGGCCGATATCTACGTCCGCTATCAACGCTCGATGAAGCGCGACGTCGTGTTCGTCTGCGGGTCGGATGAGCATGGCGTACCGATCACGATCACGGCGGAACAGGAAAAGACGACGCCTCAGGCGGTCGTCGACCGCTATCATTCGCTCAATAAGTCCGCGTTTGAAAAGTTTGGGATGAGCTTCGATGTCTATTCGCGAACGTCGATTCCACTGCATCACGAAACGGCGAAGGAGTTTTTCCTGAACATGCACGGCGCGGGCATTCTCAAGGAGAAAAAAGAGAAACAGCTCTACGATGAGAAAGCGAAGATGTTTCTCCCGGATCGCTATGTCGAAGGCACCTGTCCGAAATGCGGCAACCCGGATGCGCGCGGTGATCAATGTGAAAAGTGCGGCACGTTCCTTAACCCGCTCGATCTCATCAACCCGAGGAGCAAGATCACCGGTAATACGCCGGCCGTGAGGGAAACGACGCACTGGTATTTCCCGTTGGGCGATTACCAGCGGGCCCTCGAAGGCTATATTGCCGCGGCCGACAAACGCGACGGCTGGAAGGAGAACGTTCTCCAGTATTGCCGGAGCTGGTTCAAGGAAGGTCTTCAGGATCGCGCGGTGACCCGCGATCTCAAGTGGGGCGTGCGTGTTCCTCTCAAAGGCTTTGAGGATAAGGTTCTCTATGTCTGGTTCGATGCGGTGCTCGGGTACATTTCAGCAACAAAAGAATGGGCGATCGGGATGAAGCGACCCGACGCATGGAAGATCTATTGGAATGATCCCGCCACCAAGTATGTCGCATTCATCGGTAAGGACAATGTGGTGTTTCATTGCATTGTCTTTCCGGCGATGCTCATGGCGTGGAATGCGAACAGCGGCGAGCAATATGTGCTTCCGGAGAACGTCCCGGCGAACGAATTCCTGAATTTTGAAGGGCAGAAATTTTCCAAGAGCCGCGGTTGGGGAATCGATGTCGATGAGTTTCTCGCAGAGTTCCCGGCGGACACGCTCCGCTATGCGCTCACGATGAACCTTCCGGAGTCGCGAGACGCCGACTTCACCTGGAAGGATTTTCAGGCGCGGACGAACAACGAGCTCGCAGACATCCTTGGAAATTTTGTGAATCGTACGCTCACGTTCGCAGAGAAGAATTTCCATGGCGCCGTTCCAGAGCTGGCGAAAGTTCAATCTCAGATCGATACGATGATCATCAATGAATTGGATTGGACGAGCGTCGCTTCCGGCAGCGCGAAAGACCTCATTGAAGCCTACAAATTTCGTGATGCCACATTGAAGATCATGAACCTGGCCAGAACTGCGAATAAATATTTCGACAGTTCGGAACCCTGGAAGACGATAAAGTCCGAACCGGCTCGCTGCGGAAATTCCATTCATATCTGCCTTGAAGTCATCAGGTCGCTCGCGATTCTCGTCGAGCCGATTTTGCCTGATACATCGCTACGGATGTGGAAAATGCTGAACCTCGAGGGAACTCCTACTGATGCGGGTTGGGAATCGGCTTCCCGCATGGCGTTGAAAGCGGGGCATACACTTGGTCGGCCTGAAATTTTGTTCACCAAAATTGAAGATTCCGTGATCCAGAAACATCTTGACCAGTTACCGACTGCGACAGAGAAACAAATCCAGCCGCAGAAGCAGGCGATCACCATAGATGCCTTCAGGCAGATCGATCTTCGGATCGGGAGGGTGTTGAGCGCCGAGCGTGTCCCAAAATCCGACAAACTCCTGAAGATCCAGGTGCAGTTGGGCGATGACCAGCGCCAGATCATTGCCGGGATCGCTCAGCATTACAAACCGGAAGATCTTGCGGGGAAAAAAATCGTCGTTGTGGCCAATCTTCCTCCGGCGAAACTGATGGGACAGGAATCACAGGGAATGCTCCTCGCCGCTTCGGATGATGACGGCCATCTCACGATCATCACGCCGCTGACCGACATCCAGGAAGGGAGCATTGTAAAATAATCCAGCACTTGTCGCGTTTGAAGTTTAAGAAAATTTAATGTGACTTGTGCCCCCGGGGGTATTGCTTATGCGCCATGATTTGTCTATGATTCATGAATGATGGCGCACAAAATTTTCCTCATATTTCTCCTCTTCATCGGCCTGACGACGACGGGTATTATCGGCCTTCGTGGATGCAGTTATTATTTTACCCCGCTCGAGGAGCGCCCGCTTCATCCCGATTACGAGGAGCTCAAGCCGTCGGGACGTCACGGCATCGAGCTCGGTGCCCTCGGCGCGGCCATGGTCACGATCGGGGTCGCGATGTATTCGACGCGGAAACGGGTGCGGAAGCTCTGGGCGCTCGGCCAGCTTTCCCAATGGCTTGAGGTTCACATATTTCTCTGTCTCCTCGGTCCGATCCTGGTCGTTTACCATACGACATTCAAATCGGGCGGTGTGGCGGCGATCAGCCTTTGGTCGATGCTTTCAGTCGCCGCGAGCGGTATCGTCGGGAGGTTCCTCTACATCCTGATTCCAAGAAACATCAAGGGAAATGAACTCACTTCCGGCCAGATCCAGGATCAGCTCCAGCATTTAGGCGACGAGCTTTCCGCGAACGAGGTCGGGAAGGAACTTATCCGTCTCATCGATGAAAAATTCGCGTCGGTTGCAGAGCCGCACACTATTTCCGCCTTCATCTCGGCCGTCGGGCGCCTCCAGAAAATCAAACATGAGGTCAAGAAATCGATCCAGGTGATTTTAAGACTGAGCGTTATTTCCAAACAGAACGCAGAGCATCTTTACGATATGGCATCCGAGCGTGCGTCGCTTCGGCAAAAATCGGTCCTTCTCGTGCAGGCGGGCAGAATATTCTATTATTGGCACGCCATCCACCTTCCATTCACCGTGATCATGTTCATCACGCTTATTCTTCACGTCGTCGTCGCGACGATGTTCGGCTATACCTGGCATTTATAAACAATCGAAAGGCCCCCCAAAGCTGCCATTTGTGCCAATCTGGACGCTGAGATATTTGCTTTGAGTCTCGTCAGGTGAAACGCGTGCGTCCGCTCACGCTCTCTTTGGTCATCATTGACATGATCCGTATATTTTCTCTAATTATGTCCTTATGCATCAACGATGAGTAGGAGCATTTTAAGGCATTGTTACATCATTTTGATACTTATGATGCCACTGGATAGGCTAAATGCGCAGTTTTCCCCGGGAGAATTGGCCCGGGCTCACCATTCTCTGGAAGGGACGCAGAAGTGCGCCCAATGCCACGATATCGGCAAAGAAATCAGCGGTGAAAAGTGCCTGACGTGTCATCTCACCATCGGTCGCGCTCTCGACATGAAGCGCGGATACCACTTTGCGGTATCCGAGAAAAAGTGCATCTCCTGCCATAAGGAGCATCTGGGGCTGAATGCTCAGATCACGCTTGTAAAACCCGCGAACATCGATCATGCCCGGACCGGTTTTGCCCTCAAGGGCAAACATGGGAAAGTGAAATGCGAAAGCTGTCATGATCCCAAAAATATCAAGGACCCGGAAGTCCTGCACTCGATTTCTGTGACGCCGCGGATGACGTACCTCGGTCTCGATCAGACGTGCGTCTCTTGCCATGACGACCGGCACCGCGGGAAGCTCGGAACTAACTGCACCTCGTGCCATACGGCCGACGCCTGGTCAACGATCCCGACGTTCGATCATTCGAAGACAAAGTTTACCCTGACCGGCGAACACAAATCGGTCCAGTGCGTGAAGTGTCATCCGACGATCTCACCCTCGTCAAAGGACGCGCCGGTCGATCTTTCGACAAAAACCTTCTCAGACTGCACCCCCTGCCATGCGACACCGCATAGCGAGAAGTTCTCGTCACAGACGTGCGTGTCGTGCCATACGACCGAGGGATGGAAAGTCAAAGGAGCCGAGCCGTTCGACCATAACCGAACATCGTTCAGACTCCTCGGACGGCATGCGCAGGTCAAGTGCCAACAGTGCCATAAGGATCAGGGAAAGAATGCCCGCGGCGCATCGCTGAAGATGGCGCACGACAAATGCACCGATTGCCACCCGGACAAACACAACGCACAATTCGTGAAGCGCTACAATAACGATTGCGCCCGGTGCCACACCGAGCAGGGTTTCGCTCCGTCGACGTTCACGCTCACCCAGCACGACGCAGCTTTCCGCCTCACCGGCGCCCACATGGCAACGCTCTGCAACGACTGCCATACGGTCGGCGCGGACAGCGTACGGATATTTCGTTTTGCCGAAGTGACCTGCACATCGTGCCACAAGGATCCGCATAAAGGAGCCTTCAAAGCTGTCATGGCCAACAACGGCTGCACATCGTGCCACACAACGACGTCATGGAAAGAGGCGAAGTTCGATCATGGAACGACGCGTTTCGCGTTGCAGGGGAAACACGAAAAGGCGACATGCGATCAGTGCCATAAGCAAACCGTCTCGGGCAAGGTGAAGATCGTTTACAAAGGACTCGCCATGGAATGCCAGTCGTGCCACGCGGACGTGCACGGCAACCAATTCGGGATGACCGGCAAGGTTGACTGCGCCAGATGCCATCGGCCCGACGGGTGGAAGACCCTGGTGTTCGATCATGAAGCGGGATGCGATTTTAAGCTCACCGGCGCGCACAAGAATGTGCCGTGCAAATCGTGCCATAGACCGGAGCCCGTCGGAAAGAAAACGATTGTTCGATATAAACCGATCTCCACCGCGTGTGAATCATGTCATAAGGGGATGAAGCAATGAGAACCGCGCTCCTCATTCTCGCGGTGATCGTTCTGCGGGCGGTCTCCATGGCTCAGGAATCGCCCCATGGTCCGCTGAAGATCGCATGCGAGGCGTGCCACTCGACCGATTCGTGGAAGATGGCCCGGAAGCCGGCGTTCGATCATGCGTCGACAGGCTTTGCGCTTATGGGACAACACCGCGCAGTTGCATGCAAGGCATGCCATGCAGACCTGAAATTCTCGGCCGCCAGTTCATCGTGCAATTCGTGCCATGCCGATATTCATAAGAGTGAGCTCGGGGACAACTGTCTGCGATGTCACTCCAATCAGTCGTGGAAGATCTCCGACATGGTGCAGAAGCACCAGCAAACCCGTTTCACGCTCCTCGGAAAGCATGCCACCGTTGCGTGCGAAGCCTGCCATGCGAGCGCCTCGAACTTCCAGTACAAAGGAGTATCGGCGACGTGCATCGGCTGCCACCGTCAAGATTATCAGATGACGTCGAACCCGGCCCATTCCGACGCGGGCTTCTCCACAGCTTGTGCGACGTGTCATCTGGTGACGGCGCTCGTGTGGGATCAGAGCTTCGATCACAATCTGACCGCATTTCCGCTGACGGGAGCCCATCGGGCCTCCCCGTGCTCGAATTGCCACGGCGATCGGGTCTTCAAGGGCAAACCGACGCAATGCGTCGGCTGCCATCAAACCGATTTCAATGCCGCAGTGAATCCTGACCATCTGCATGGCGGTTTCCCCACCAATTGTATGCAGTGCCACACGACAACCGCCTGGCAGCCGGCAACATTCCAGCATAACGCCACGAACTTCCCGCTCACGGGCAAGCACCAGACTGTGCGGTGCCAGTCGTGCCACATCAACAACAATTACACGCTCACGTACTCCGGCTGCTATCAGTGCCATCAGCCGGACTATCAGGGAGCGGCCAATCCGAACCACGCTGCTGCGAATTACAGCCACACCTGTCAGACGTGTCATTCGACGACAAGCTGGAGCGGGGCGTCGTTCGATCATTCGACGACAAGATTCGCGCTCACCGGAAAACACACGACCGCGCAGTGTCAGGACTGCCACGTCAATAACAACTATCAGCTCACCTATTCAAGCTGCTATCAGTGCCATCAGTCGAATTTTGAAGCGAACACGAACCCGAACCACGTGGCCGGCAACTTCAGCCATACTTGCCAGACGTGCCATTCAACCACGTCCTGGAGCGGCGCCACATTCGACCACAACACAACCAACTTCCCATTGACGGGGAAGCACACGACGACGCTCTGCGCGGATTGTCACGTCAATAACAATTATCAGCTCACCTACTCGAGCTGCTATCAATGCCATCAATCGAATTACGAAGCGACGACGAACCCGGCCCACGCGACGCTGAATTTCAGTCACGACTGTCAGACGTGTCACACCACTGCCGCCTGGATTCCGTCGACGTTTAATCACGATCAGCAATATTTCAAGATCTATACCGGTCGGCATTACCAGCAGTGGACGCTTTGTACGGATTGCCATACTAATACCACCAACTACGCCGTGTATTCCTGTCTGAATTGTCACGTCCATGCACAGTCGGTTATGGATCCAAAGCACTCTCAGGTCTCGGGATACAGTTACACGAGCGCGGCGTGCTACTCCTGTCATCGTCGGGTGTAAGCATGGGTACTCGATCATTGATTGCCGGCCTGCTACTTCTCGTCATCGCGGGCTCCGTTGAGGCGAAGCAGACCCAGGGGAAGGTCACTTATATTGCGGCAGGGGCGGTGTATGTTTCACTGGGCACCGAGAGCGGCGTGAGAGATTCCTCCCTTGTGTACATCGTGAAAGGTCGTGACACAGTGGCGGTATTGAGGGTATTCGCCGTCAGCTCAAAATCGTCGGCAGCTTCCATCATCAGGTCCAGGAGGAAGATCAACGTCGGCGATATCGCTGTCGCGGAGGAAGAGAAGAAGGAAGTGAAGTCCCCGGCGCAGATTGCCGTCCGAGTTGATACGAACAGGGCAGGGATCGCATCCTCGGTTGCGGCAGTTCAATGCGATACGGTCGCCAGGAAGCCGGACGCCTCATTTGTCAAGGTTCAGGGCCGGGTCAGTGCGCAGTATTTCACGACACGCTACTGGAATGCCAATGATAATATCTCCCAACCGGCGGTGGCACTCAATCTCCGGGCTTCATTCAGGGATGTTCCATTGACGATCGACGCCTACGGTTATTACCGATCGCTCTCGTACGGGGCGGCCGGACCTTTTTCTTCGACGAGCGTCGACCGGTCCCGAATTTACCGCCTCTCGCTGCAGTACCGCCAGGACGGGAATTCGCTGATGATCGGAAGGTTCGTGCCGACGGATGCCCCGACGATCGGGTACATCGACGGCCTCATGGTGTCCCGTAAATTCGACGCATTCCTGTTCGGCACGGCGGTCGGGTATCAATCACGGTCTACGCTCAACGGTCTCACCACGGCGTACAAGAAGCTCGCCGTCTTCGGAAACTATCAATCGACCGGTTCGGTCAACGTCTCTGCCTCGGCCGCGTACACACGAAACTATTTTCACTTCGCGCTCGACCGCGAAGTTGTGAGCATGTTTGCCAATGTTTACTCCATGAGCGGATGGAGCCTCTATGCCAACGGCGAGCTTGATCTCCGGAAGAAATCGGGCGAGAGTTTTCTTTTGTCTCCTTCGCTGACAAGCGCGATCGTGAGCGTGAACGTTCCGGTGACCGATGTTCTATCGCTGTCGGCCGGCGGGGATGTCTCACGTCCGTTTGCGGATTTTTCAATGGTGCAATTTATCGCCGACAGCCTGCTCGACAGGACGTTGCGGAGCGGAATCAACGTCGGCTTTAACCTCACGGTCATGCGCGGGTTGAACATCATGGAGACGTACATGCCGCGTTCCGCGCCGGGGCGATTCGGCGGAGAATACACCAACACCTCCTCGATGCTCTTCAACAATATCCTTTCGTCCGGTGTGATGTTCCGGACGAATTATACCTTGAGTTCGAATCAATACACCTCGTCGAATGCGCTGAGCGTCAATGTCGAAAGGAATGTCATCGACGCTCTTCAGGTTACGCTCTACTACCAGCGTGCGCGTTATACGCTCAAGTCGATCGGTGAAAACAATATTTCGGCCTCCTTCGGCGGCGATCTCCTTTGGCTTCTCTCCCAGCAGTTGAGTCTCGTCGTGACCTACAATCGCCTCGACGGATTCGGGCGGGTTTCGAAGACGATTTTTACCGAGTTCAGCTACCGGTTCTGATGGAATCGATCTACACTCTGATCTTTTTCCTTGTTCTTCTCAGCGTCACGGCGGTTCCGTACTGGCGGAAGGTCCGGGCGCACCGCCATGTGGCGGAAAGGAAATTCGAAAAAAACGCCAAGGCAGGTCTCCTGCAGCCGGTCACCCTCCATCCGCACATCGATCTCGACAAATGCATTGGCTGCTCAAGCTGTGTTCAGATCTGTCCTGACGACGTCCTCGGCATGGTTCACGGGAGAGCGGCCATCATCAGCGGCGTCAAGTGCGTCGGGCATGGACTTTGTGAAGAAGTTTGTCCCGTCGGTGCAATCACCCTCAAGTTCGGCACGCCGCGCCAGGGAATGGAGATCCCGTACTACAACGACAATTACGAGACGAACATCGGGAATCTCTATATTGTCGGCGAGCTTGGCGGGATCGGACTGATAAAGAATGCCGTCACGCAGGGGACGGCGGCGGTGGATGATATCGTTCGCAAGGGGATACGAACCGGCAAGGAGGATCTTGATCTTATCATTGTCGGCGCCGGGCCCGCCGGCATGGCAGCCGCGCTCTCTGCGAAAGCGAATAAACTCAGGTACGCCGTTCTCGAACAGGATGAAGTTGGCGGGAGCATTCTGCATTATCCGAGGAAAAAGCTCGTGCTCACATCGCCCGTCGATCTCCCATTGCACGGCAGGCTTAAGGTCTCCGAGATCAGCAAGGAAGAGCTGCTCGATCTGTGGCACATGATCATACGGCAGCAGCAATTGAATATCCTGAATCAGAACAAAGTCGTCTCCATCAAGAAAGCGGATGATCGTTTCACGGTCGAAACAAACCAGGGAAGCTACTCCTCCGCGTCGACCATCATGGCGATCGGCCGGAGAGGGAGCCCGCGCAAGCTTGGCGTTTCGGGTGAGCAGCTTCCGCACGTCATGTACCGGCTCATCGAGGCCGAGACGTACAAGGAGGCGCGCCTTCTTGTCGTTGGCGGAGGCGACAGTGCCATCGAAGCGGCAATCGGTCTCGCAAGCCAGCCGGGGAACAGTGTGACGATCAGCTATCGGCGGGACGACTTCGTCCGATTGAAGGAAAAGAACGAACAGCGCATCAAGCAGAGCGTGGCATCGGGCAAAATCAAAGTTCTCTTCAATTCTGAAGTGATGGAAATCCGGACCGGCAGCGTTATCATCCGGCTGGGTGCGGATACCATGCTTGATGTCCCGAACGACTTTGTGTTCGTTCTGGCCGGAGGGGAGCTGCCCGGTGAGCTTTTGAAAAAAATCGGCATCAAGCTCAGAACGAGCGACGTTCCCGTCGCCGGAATGTAAGAGTTTCCTGTTCCACCGTTAATCCCTTATCTCGTCTTACGTTAGATCACCGTCCCCGGCGAAGCCGGTGCAGCGGTTTCGGAGGAGACGGCCTGTTTTGATCCGGATGGGCTGACCCGCCCGGAACAGCGTCTAAAAAAGTCTTGACAAACAAGTCGGAATTTAGTATCGTTAATCCAATATCCACCGCCGTCGACGTGAGAGATGCGAGCGATGGTGGATGAATTTCCTGGCGGGACGAAGACTAAAATGATTCACGCATCACAACCAATCCACTAATATTCATCACCAATCAAAGGAGAGATTTATGAGAAATCCTTTTTATCGGTCTTCCTGGATTGTGGTTGCATTGTTCGCAGTTGTGCTTTGCCTCTCCGTTCTGTATTGGACGGGATGCAGCGACAACAAGGAGAATGCGAATCCTGTAACGACAAGCCAGCAACCGACCCTCACGAAGTTGACTGTCCTTGATCCTGAGGTCCAAAGCGTTATGGCACTCCAGGACCGGCATACTTCCGGATTGATGGCGGACAAAAACGTTGTCGGCACCGCCACGGGTCTCACGGAAGATGGCCGGTTGGCAGTTTATATCCTTCTCGAGAATCCGGTCGGTGGAGGGAAAGGTTCCAAATCTGCATCATCGCTCCCAGTCAATCTCGACGGCGTACCCGTTGTTGTCGAGGTGGTTGGGAAGATCAAACCGTTGGACGGCGGAGCTGCTCACCAGGTGAAGCAAACGCCGCCGATTCAGCTCGGTACTTCGGGCGGCTGGCGGTACGATTTAGCGAACGGTTACTGCTGCAGCGGTACGCTCGGCTCGCTGATTCATGTCGGGACGACACAATATATACTCAGCAACTACCACGTATTCTGGGGCGACATTGTCTCCGGTGGGAACGGCCGAGTAGCGACGGCCGGCGACCCGGTGATTCAGCCGGGCATGGTTGATATCGCTTGCAACGCGAACAACGCGCAGAATGTTGCCAATCTTTCCGGCTCAGGGAGTTTGCCGGGTGCCAACGTTGATGCCGGCTACGCTCAAATCATCACTGGGATGGTTCGGACGGACGGTGCGATCTTGGACATCGGGACGATCTCTGCGACGACCGTCGGCGCATCGCTTGGCCAGACGGTGAAGAAGAGCGGCAGGACCAGCGGCTTGACGAGAAGCAGCGTCAACGGACTGAACGCAACGGTCAGCGTGCAATATGATAACGAGTGTGCCGGGGGGGTTGCGTTTACGAAGACCTTCACCGGCCAGATCCTGATCAAGAACAAGAATCGCGGACAGAGCTTTCTCGTGAGTGGTGATTCAGGTTCATTGATGGTACAGGATGTGACAACCAATCCGCGTGCTGTCGGTCTCCTCTATGCCGGCAGTTCGACAACGGCGGTTTCGAACCCGATTGATGCGGTGCTCAGCTGGGTTAGCGGCAATTCCGGCGGGACGGCGGCGATGGTCGGACAGTAGGTCGGTTCAGATTTTAGGTTGCAGGTTTCACAATTAGAGAGCGCCCGCCCGGCTCCTTGTGCCGCGGCGGGTATTTTTTTGAAGGAAGGAACATCTCGTGTGGAGAATCCATTTATCCATTCATCTGCTGTGTGTTCTCTTGTGCGCTCTGTCGGCTTGCGACCGCGCGGCAGATCGGCAAACGGGCACAAAGACAGCGATGCCTCAGCGTGACATAAATACTGTAAAGGAAGCGCACGCGGCGGAGCTGATGGCTTTGCCGGGCGTTGTGGGAGTGGCAGTAGGGGAATTGGAGGATCACACGCCATGTATCCTTGTCATGGTCGTGAAGTTGACGAAGGAGCTTGAAGGGAAGATCCCTAAGACGATAGAGGGTCATCCGGTGAGGATTGAGGAATCGGGTGAGATCAGGCCGATGAGGTAAGGGATTCAATCATAAGATATAAAAACGCTCTACGAGTCTATCGACTCGAAAAGTCGTAGGCCATATGGCGTAATTACAGATGGCAGCAATAATTTGACGACTGTGTTCATCGACAACTGATGAAACCACCATTCAGATAATTGGAAAAACTTCATTTTTTTTAACTTAGCGGTCAATCATTAATAAACAATCACAACAGGAATTACTATGGAAAACAAAACAGCGACTGATTTGGTAAAAGAAGCCAAACAGCGAATCGAAAACCTTTCACCTGACCAGGTGAATGATGAACTGTCGAAAGGCAATGTAACTTTAATTGACATTCGCGAAGGCGAAGAGATTAAGCAGAATGGCAGAATTACTGGCTCCGTTCATGCTCCGCGCGGCATGTTGGAATTTTATGCCGACCCTTCACTGCCATACCACAAACCGGAGTTCGACAAAAACAAAAGAATTATTTTACACTGTGCTTCGGGAGGGCGTTCAGCTTTGGCTACTGCTACATTAAAACAAATGGGATATGAAAATATTGCCCATCTGGATGGCGGCTTAAAAGCATGGAAAGATTCCGGCAAACCGGTTATAGAGTAATTTTAGATATTGCTTTATTAGTCGTGCTGTTTCCAGGTTATGAGAAACAACAGGACTTTGAATAAGTATTACTGCTGCCAACAGCGTTCCGGTTGTTCGCTTCACTACACGGAACGCCTGCTTGCTGAATGTTCAGCAGGCAAGTTTCGTGAAGTGTGCGCAATTGGCACCTGGATTTTCAATGAAAATTCATTCCAAATATTCGGCTATTATTTATGTAATCATGTTGACATTCGCGACGTTGCAATGTCATAAACAATTGGGCCCGACAGAACCGTTGCCATACTCACCACCTAACAACCTAAGCAAGCTTGTCCCGTTGCAGGTCGGGAATACCTGGACTTATCGCAGAATCTCATGGGACATTGGAGGTGCTGATACTACAATTGATTCAATCCAGATCGTTGACACCGTTCGCATCAGCGGAAAGAAGTACTTTGTATATAACGGCACACCTGCCCATCTCATTGAAGTGGGCACGGGTTACCTCGAAACCCTCGACAGTGCTGACTATTCCATGTATGATTGTGTTGGGTGTCTGAATGCAACCAAGTCAGAACTGCCAAATGAACTCTTGGCATGGTTGCCCGTTCATATTCTCAAAACGCCTCTCATCCGTGGAAAACAATGGAGAGCCGCAGATTGGGATTCTGTATCTGGATATAATTATGGAATCATGACGATTGTCAATCCTGACACTACGATTACACTTCCAATCGGCGAATTCCATCATGCAATCCTTGTAGATGAATCTTCGCCGATTATGGACAACGCATTCGTCATTGTTCCAGGAATCGGAGTTGTATTGCAGTGGGTTGGCTTTCTTCCCGACACCGGGTACGATAGAGAATTAATAGCGTGGAAAGCAAAGTAGGTAAGCTCGGTGCCAACTGCGTATCAGCGGGCTTTGCCCATTATAGGGCATTGCGCACGTTGCGTTATAGGAGTATGTCTTACGATTTGATGAAACTATATGAGAAGAGCTACAACAAACGGAATCTGCACTTACTGTAATACCGAGACTTCCAAGAACTCGCGATCAATTCTCTCCCACTTCTTCGATTGCCACGGTAGACATGTTATCGAGGGAACTGGTTCAGCAATTTATGTGCTTCTGCTTGTCCAGGCCAAATACTCACCTCACTATTGGTTGGTTGTCAAGGCAAGGTCTGATGTTTCAATGAAAATGTTCGACAAATTCCTTAGAGACATTTGGCTTGAATGCTGCGGACACTTCAGCGAATTTTCTGACAAGAACGCCACGATACCGATGATTCGACATTTAACTCAAGTAATTTCAAAAGGTCTCAAGATCGAGTATGTATATGATTATGGCTCTTCAACCGAATTAACCTTGTCGATGATTCAGACAATTCAAGATGCCGATGAAGGACGACTCCGCATCCTCTTTCGCAATCAAGCACCTGAATATGAATGTTCATCATGCAACAAAAAAGCTGTCGCCATTTGTCCGTATTGCATCGACGAAGGTGAAGGCTTCTTATGTCAGTCTTGCAGTGGTCAACACAAATGCGTTCAAGAGGAAGGCGAGGAGCTGCTATCACCCTTGATAAACTCACCACGAGTCGGAGTATGTGGCTATACCGGTTCTATCGATAAACAGATAAAGAAATACTTTCCCAAAAATATTCTTTAATCCTGTGCGCAACGGCCTATAACACACAGCCTTACGACGCTCGCTCTTTTGAAAATGTTTTGTGGTGCTCGCTCAATGCCGTTTGCTCCCTTTTGGTAATGAACCATTATAGGTCGCAAACGGCACTGCGTAAGGCTGTAGACGTTATCTATCATTGCTTTGCTTGGTGAAGCACAAGTCAACAATCGGGCTACTAACGGCGGCGGTCATGAGCCAGTGCATTGAGCGTCGCCATGTTGAAAACTTATCCGGCCTTGAAGTAAGGCTCGAGAGGATGCGATGAACTCTAAACTTGTGATGACGGGTGCTGTAATCGTACTCGGTCTTGCCGGGATCGCTTGTCTCTTGATCCCGAAGGAGATATTCAAGCTGTATAACCCAGCTACTGAGGACATACAGGGGTTGCTAGTCCAACTGCTCGGTGCTGGTTTCCTGGGTTTCGGTGCTCTTGATTGGGTTTCCAGGAAGTCTCTACTTGGTGGGATCTACGGGCGCCCCGTTGTGGGTACAAACTATACGCACTTCCTTATTGGGAGTTTACTTATGGTCAGGGCCGCCATTAGCCAACCAAATAATGTCGTCGTCTGGTTTACTCTAGCCCAAGTTCGACACTTCGGGTGTTCAAAAAAATATTTGTTTGTGAATGCGATTCGTGTTCACTGATTATGTCGGGAAAGTGCATGTAGTGAAAACCTACCCCCTTGCGAAGGGCTATCACGATGTTGTATATTGATCCATGTTTCTTCGAAAGTTCTCCACTGACAAAGACGGCAAGCGACT
>JGI1357J11328_10001070_pt1 | contig 21524 bp, 17 predicted proteins | sample Subgrocontami54m_FD_11328 | JGI IMG/M metagenome (IMG submission 11328)
GGAGATGTAGCAGAGCTTAACTAGAGTTTTTTTAAATTATTAATTTGTTGACTATGACACAAGAACAAAAAATTGAAGAAAAACTTTCATCGGCATTTTTAAAATATAAAATCTGCGTTTCAGGTTCTGCTGTTACTGATTATTGCAATGAAGGGACGCTTGAAAAAGCAAAAGAAGTAGGGCGGCAAGTTGTTCTCCATAATGGAGTATTAGTAACTGGGGCAACAACAGGTATTCCGTATTGGGCTGCCATTGGTGCAAAAGAAGCGGGTGGCATTAGTATTGGCATATCTCCCGCAGCCTCAGAGCTTGAACACGTAAAAAAATATCGGCTTCCAGTTGATTATTTCGACCTCATTATGTATACCGGTTTTGAATACTCGGGAAGAAATTTGCTTCTTGTGCGTAGCACTGATGCGGTGATTGAAATTTGCGGAAGAATCGGAACGCTCAATGAATTTACGATTGCGTTTGAAGATAAAAAACCAATTGGAATTTTAGATGGATGCGGAGGAACCTCAAAACTGATTCATGAAATTTTAAAAGAAGGACATCGCGGCGAAGGAAAGGTAATTTATAATCAAGACCCGAAAAGTCTTGTTGAAGAACTTATTAAAATGATTGATAAAGAAAAAGTTGTTGCCATGCCAACATACGATTATTCAAAAAGCAGGCCAACGGCTAAAAAAAGAGGGTGACTTATGATTTATATTGGAGCTGATCATGGCGGATTCGAACTGAAAGAATATATAAAAAAGTTTTTAAAAAAAGAACTCATTTCTTTTCAAGAGCTTGGCGCTAATATTTCTGATTCTTCCGACGACTATCCCTTGATTGCGGAAAAAGTGGCACGGGCAGTTGGCAAGAAAAAAAATGCTCTTGGAATTATATTATGCAAAAGCGGCCAGGGCGTTTGTATTGCGGCAAATAAAATTCATGGTATTCGGGCAGCTCTTTGTTGGAATACGGCATCTGCAAAAAGTTCTCGTAATGACGACAATGCCAATATCTTGTGCCTTCCTGCACAATTCTTAACACCACAACAAACAATATCCATTATCAAAAAATGGCTTGCCACACCCTTTTCAAAAGAACCACGTCATAAAAGACGAGTTGCACAAATTATAAAGATTGAAAGAGAAAATACATAAATATGTTTTATATTTAGTGCAATAAAAAACGCCTTACGAAAGTTATCGTAAGACGTTTTTTTATAATGGAAACTCTCCTCATGTATATCTGGCATTTCGTACCAGAAGGCTAGAGAGATGGCTGTAGTGCGAAAACGCACTGCCCCAAAAAATCAACAGAACGTGGAGGAGAGAGATTTATTTCGCTTTTGGCAAAATTCACGTTCTGCTGCTTCGTAACTTTGAGCGTCTTTAAAAAAGACGAGTCTCTCCAGCCTTCTAGTATGAAGACACTCATTCCTACATGACAATACCGATTAAAGAACTGTAGAGGAAGAATAGGAAAGTGAAAAAAAGTGGTGAAGTTGAAAAAATTGCCAAATACATGATGGTAAAAGGGCTTTTAGTATTTCAACTTATATAAGGTAGTGAGTCTCTTAGTATGGAGGGGCGTACCCCTGGAATAAGAAAGTTCACTAAAATCTCTCTCCTCTACATTTCTTTATCGGTATATACGATATAAAAAAAGGTGATAGCAGACTTGAAAACCATGAGAAGATATTCAAATCACTTATCACCTATCTTTACTAACCATGTCTCTCCTCATGTCTTGATTTTCTTATAAAATCAAGGAAACTTAATTGGTTTGTAAGGAACTTTGTTATTTAGTATGCAACTAGTATATCATGGTATTAGCAGACTGTCAATACCTCTGCTAATTCTTGTCTGAAATTTGCTTTAAAATAAAGGATTTTTAATATTATTTGTTCTATGCTATGCTAAGAGTATTAACCCTATGAATAACAAAATCGCCTCAACGGTAATCCCATCACTTCTCACCTACTCTAGACATGAGTTCGAAGAAAAGTACTCATATATACAAGTGAACACCTCTAAACATACGCTTGCCCATATTGATGTAATGGATGGAAAATTTGTACCCACGACGTGTTGGTGTACTCCACAAAAAATTCGTTCCATGAATTTCAAACGCCCCTTTGAAGTTCATTTAATGACAAACAATCCTGAGAGGCGTATAGCGGCATGGAAGCGAGCAGGTGCGCAAAGAATTCATTTTCATATTGAAGCAACACCCAATCCTCTTTTAGTTATTGATCAAATCCATAAAGCTCACATGCAAGCAGGCATTGCACTAAATGCTCGCACCTCATTAAAGAAAATAGAATTGATTGCAGGTCACGCCGATGCTATACTTGTTATGGGAATTCAACCGGGAAAAACAGGAAAACATCTTGAAACAAGTACTTTTCAAAAATTAAAAACGTTACGCAAAAAGGCCTTGCGCGTACCACTTCTTGTTGATGGCGGAGTATCTCAGATAAACGCATCAAAACTTTTGGCAAGCGGGGCGGAAGGCCTTATATCAACAAGTATGTTTTATCCAAAAGAGTTATTGAAAAAATACCAATAAAAACGTATGAAGAAAAAAAACATCTCAGTTATCATTCCTGCTTTTAATGAAGAATTTTTTCTTCCTGCTGCACTCCAAGCGCTTCAGGCACAAAACTATCCTCGAAACAATTTTGAAATTATCGTTGTTGATAATGTAAGTACAGATGCAACAGCGCTTGTGGCAAAAAAATATGGTGCTGATAAGGTTATTTTTGAGTCAAAAAAAGGAACAAACCAAGCACGGCAGCGAGGACTTGAGATTGCAGAAGGAGAAATCATCGCTTTTCTCGATGCTGACTGCACTCCGCCCCAAGACTGGCTTGAAAAAATTTATACAAAACTCCATGAACAACAAGATACGTGCGTTGCTATTGCAGGTACCTATATTTTTCATGTAAAACCAACGGGATCACTTTATTTAGCTCAAGAGGTATATCGCTGGATTGTGATGCCTGCCATCAATACAATTTTTGGACGTATTTTAGGAAAAGGCGGTGTGGTAATCGGCGGAAATTTTGCATCATTTAAGAAAAATTTTCAAAAGATTGACGGGATTGATACCTCATTTACTTTTTTTGGCGATGATGCAAGTATCGCGAAGAAATTTGGAGAAATAGGGTATGTGGAATTTGATCCCACGCTTTTTGTGTATAGTTCAACGCGCCGCTTTGATAAAGATGGACTCATAAAAACAAACTGGGAGTACGCAAAAAATTATTTTAAGGTAATGCTTAAATAGCCATGCTTATACATGATAAAAAGGTAAAGGAGCTCGAGAAACTCGCAAATACGATTCGCCAAGATATTATTACCATGCTTGTACGCGCAGGATCGGGACATTCCGCTGGGCCTTTGGGTTTGGCGGATATTTTTGCTGCTCTTTATTTTCATGTACTCAACCATAATCCAAAAAAACCAAGCATGCCAAATCGTGATCGATTAGTGCTCTCCTGCGGGCACGTGTGCCCCGTACGATATGCAACCATGGCACGGGCTGGTTATTTTCCATTATCACATCTTAAAACTTTGCGAAAACTTGGGTCTCCCCTTCAGGGTCATCCTGAATTAGGAAAACTGCCAAGTGTTGAACATACGAGCGGCCCCTTGGGACAAGGTGCTTCGATTGCGGTCGGCATGGCATTGGCTTCGCAAATGGATAAAAAAACCAGTCGTATATATGCTGTTCTTTCAGATGGCGAACATAATGAAGGACAAGTGTGGGAAGCGGTCATGTCTGCGGCTGCCTATAATCTACATAATCTTACATTTATTGTTGATAGAAATAATATACAAATTGACGGGAATACCGAGCATATTATGCCGCTTGAACCATTTGCCGAAAAATATCGCTCATTCGGTTGGCATGTACTAGAAATTGATGGCCATAATATTCGTGAATTTGTTGATGCATGTGAACAGGCAAAGCGAGTAGTTGAAAAACCAACCTGTATTATTGCGCGTACTATTCCAGGGCGCGGCGTAGATTTTATGGAAAAAAAATATGAGTGGCATGGCATCCCGCCCAATAAAGAACAAGCTGAACTTGCATTACATGAACTGCGAACATTACGAGGAAAAATAACAAGCGAACATGAGTAGTCGGTATGAATTATAGTCCCCATTTGAGGGCATTCATTTTGCAGAACGGGTAATTTTCTGCTGAAAATTTCCTCCCAGTTCCCGCCGTCGCGGTCCACAGGCTCTGCAAAATAAATACCCTCAGGAGACTATAATTCAAAATAATGAACACGGCTATGGAAAATTGCATATTTTGTAAAATAGTAAAAAAGGAAATGCTATGTCATATGATATGGGAAGATGAGAAACATCTTGCGTTTCTTACGATCTTTCCAAATACGCAAGGATTTTCTGTGGTGATACCAAAAATGCATTACCCGAGTTATGCATTTGAGCTGCCGGATTTAGTGTTATCTGAATTAATTCTTGCAGCAAAAAAAGTTGGAAAACTTCTTGATTCTAAACTGCGTGACGTTGGCAGAACGGGATTGATTTTTGAAGGCTTTGGCGTAGACCATGTGCATGCAAAACTTTTTCCTATGCACGGAACAAAGGATATGGAAAAGTGGAAACCAATCGCGTCACACAAGGGAACCTATTTTAATCAATACGAAGGGTATATTTCTTCACACGATTACGAACGCGCGGATGATAGCATCTTAGCTGAGTTAGCAAAAAAAATCAGAGAATAATTATTGTATGGCAAAAAAATCACCACAAACAAACACTGTGCATGGCATGCGTGTAGTAAATCCTCGTACATTACCATGGATACCAATTGCGAAAGGCGTAACAATAAAAACTCTTGTTCATGATAAAAAGAAAAATCAGGTATTAAGCATTTTCAAATTCAAAAAAGGAACTTACCTTACACCCCACAAACATGCTTCACTTGAGTGGATGTATGTACTTGAGGGCGTTTACCAAGATGAATTTTCTACGCTCCCAAAAGGCAGATTAAAGATCAATCACAAAGGATCAGTTCATACTTCACGATCATCAAGTGGATGTACCCTATTAGTTTTGTGGAATGGAAAACATATTCCCTATGAAATCTCATAAAAAATCACTTCTAAAAAATGGTGCGCAACTCTTAGTTGAGTGTCTTAAAAAACATGGAGTTAAATATATTTTTGGAATTCCCGGCGCAGCTGTAATGCCGATCATGGAAGCTTTGCGAACTGAATCTCATAAAAAAGACGCTCCACAATTTATTACCTGTCGCCATGAACAAAACGCAGCATTTATGGCAGCCGCATGGGGCCGTATCACTGAAACTCCTGGCGTATGTATTGCAACAGCAGGGCCTGGCGCAACAAATCTATTAAGCGGAATTGCAACCGCAACTGCCGATCGTGATCCTGTCATTGCAATAACCGGCGAAACTCCCCGCGCAGAACACTTTAAAAAAACACATCAGACTATTCGTACCGCCACCCTTTTTCGCCCCATAACAAAATGGAGCGAAGAAATCCAGGATGTATCTGCAATCCCCGAGGCAATTTCAACAGGCTTTCGTATGGCTACCCTTCCGCATCAAGGAGCGGTTCATTTAACATTTCCCTTGGACGTTCTTAATTCAAAAACATCTCAAAAAACATTTGAGCCAAAACCATTTTCATTTGGAAAAGCATCTGAAGAAACATTATTACAAACGCTCGAGCTTCTTGCCAGTGCCAACTACCCAGTTATCCTCCTTGGCGTTGGTGCAACACGTTATAGGATATGTAAATCGGTGCGACATTTTCTTGAAAAAACCCAAATTCCAGTTATTGGAACATTTGAAGCTGCGGGGGCCGTATCACGCTTGCTTGCCAACCTTTTTATTGGCCGTGTTGGGTTAAAGACAAAAGAACCAGGTGATATTGCACTGCTCCATGCGGATCTTATTCTTACCATTGGTTTTGATCCCATTGAATATAATCCCTCCTACTGGCATACGACATCGGCTCCAATCATTCATATTGATGAACTACCTGCAGACCCCGATAATTATTACCAACCGACAGTTGAAGCACTTGGAGATATTGCCTATACCCTTGATTCACTTTCCGAGCGAATACCACGCACGTATTCTTTTCATCCTCAAGCAAAAAAAGCTCAACGTATTCTTTTTAAAAAACCGAATAGTCAACACACATCAACCGTTCAACCACTGGATTTTATTCATCAACTTCGAACAGTACTTGATGATTCAGTGACTGTTATCTCGGATGTCGGGTCGCACCAAGTTTGGCTTGCAAAGCACTTCTTTTCATACGAACCAAAAACGCTTCTCTTTAGTATGGGGTTTCAAACGATGGGTGTTTCTCTACCTTGGGCAATTGCAGCAGCACTTGCTCGTCCTGGTAAAAAAATTGTTTCACTTTCTGGCGATGGATCATTTTTAATGTGCGCTATGGAACTTGAGACAGCTGTTCGACTTGCACTACCAATTGTTCATATCGTATGGCGTGACGAAAGTTATAATCTCGTAAAAATCCAACAACAAGACGTATACAAAAAAGAATTTGGCGTTTCATTTGGAAACCCTGATATTGTGCAATTTGCAAAAAGTTTTGGAGCAGCAAGTTTTCGCATTACAAAACCTTCACAAATAAAATCTGTACTACGAAAAGCTCTTTCTTTAAAAAAACCCTGTGTTATTGATGTACCGATTGATTATCGAAAAAATCTTTCGCTTCTTCGCCCAGGAGAATTACTTTCACTTTCTTAAAACCTATGAAATCTATATACCACCCAACACTAAATAAAAAACTTTTTGATAAAAACATTGAGCAACTTCCCACGCGCAATGGGTATGGCGATGCACTCCTTCAACTCGGAGAAACGAATAAGGATGTGGTGGTATTAACGGGTGATTTAGCAGAATCAACGCGCGTGATTGCTTTTGCAAAAAAATATCCTGAACGGTTTATTGAGTGCGGCGTTGCGGAACAAAATATGACGGGCATTGCAGCGGGGTTGGCACTCTCAGGAAAAATTCCATTTGTTTCTAGTTATGCGGTATTTTCTCCGGGACGTGCCTGGGATCAAGTGCGTGTAAGTGTATGTATCAATAACGCAAATGTAAAAATAGCCGGCGCACATACGGGGGTTTCCGTAGGGCCTGATGGCGCAACCCACCAAGCGCTAGAAGATATAGCAATTATGCGCGTTCTACCAAACATGGTTGTTGTGGTACCTTGCGATTATNAAGAATCACGAAAAGCAACGTTTGCTGGTGCCGCCCANAAGGGACCCTATTACTTTCGGTTTGCCCGAGAAAAAACTCCTTGCATCACAACCGCTGCAACTCCATTCGCAATTGGAAAAGCGGAAATTTTTAGAAAGGGAACTGATGTAAGTATTATCGCGTGTGGCCCATTAGTCTATCAGGCGCTTGTAGCCGCGCAAGAATTATCAAAACAAGGAATCCAGTGCGAGGTTATAAACAATCATACGGTTAAGCCATTGGATGCAAAAACACTTCTTGCATCTGTAAGAAAAACGAGGTGTGCCATTACGGTTGAAGAGCATCAAGTTATGGCTGGCATGGGAAGTGCGGTATGTGAACTCTTGAGTAATACATTTCCAGTGCCAGTAGAAATGATTGGCATGCCGGATTCATTTGGAGAATCAGGAACGCCAACAGAATTACTTGATAAATACGGAATGTCAGTAAAAGCAATCAAAACAGCTATTAAAAAGGTGTTAAAACGTAAATAGATTGACGTTTTAAGGGTATTCGCTAGACTATCATCATTATATGTGCCCGGGTGGTGAAATCGGTATACACGCTTGACTTAAAATCAAGTGCCGCAAGGCGTGCGGGTTCGAGTCCCGCCCCGGGCAAATTTAAACATATGAACATATTTATTACGGCGAGTAAACAGTTTTATCCAATTGTTGCTGAAGTAAAAGAAAAGCTTGAGATAATGGGACATACTATTACTCCACCAAATGGATATGATCACCCCGAAGCAGAAGACCTAACAAAAAACCTTTCACCAAAAGAGTATCGGGAATGGAAAGGCACCATGATTCGAACAGATGGAAAAATCGTTGCGGCGCACGATGCAATACTTGTCCTGAATTTCGAAAAAAATGGCATACAAAATTATATTGGCGGTGCAACATTTTTAGAAATATTCAAAGCGTTTGAACTAGGGAAAAAAATTTATCTCTATAATCCGATTCCCGAAGGTATGCTAACCGATGAACTCATTGGTATGAGTCCACAAATAATTTATGGCAACTTAACTCTTGTTGGGTAACTATTATATGAACACTAACGAATTTCCGCCACTACATCCTGATGACAGAGCGCAATCATATTACGACCCGCTCGCTGATAAATTCAGTGCCGAACGGAGAGCCCGAAACCATATGAAATTTTTATCGCCGGATGAAGCGCTAAGACTTGGGGAATTGGAAACACTAGATGCGTCTTTCCGTCTCAACAGTCAAAAAGATAAAACAGAACTTCAACTATTGCGTTATATTTCTCAATACAAATGGCTTTCTGAAACAATGGTACAACCCGTATCAGATCCTCGATTTCCCTCACTAAACAAAGAGGATGAGCTCGCTCGAATTGCGCAAGAAATTACAAACTTAAAACAAAAGTTTGAAGAATATAATTTAACATAATTTACCTAATGTATGTCTCACGAACAATCACTTCCATCAACACTCAAACATGCATGGATTGGGGCACTCACGGCCCTTATCGTACTTATACCCGTGACAGTTTTTACGGCACTTGAACAATTAGGAAAATTGGATATAAAACTTATCCCTGCTCTTATCATTTTATTAATCGTCTATACGGTTGCATCATCGTATATATTATGGGGGTTTGTACAACTTGGTAAGCATTTTACAAATAAACTTCTTTCAATCGGTTCTGTCATCTTGCTTGTTTCAAATATACTTATCACCGTTTATTATATTCTTTACTATATAACCCCTTTTGTTGTCCAATTTGCTACAAAGGATGAATTTCTTAACTTGAGTATTATCATTTCCGGCATATTATCAATTCCTTTTGGCATTGGGATATTACATTTAAAAAAACATCTTGGTGATATTTGCCTTTGGATCGGAATATTAGAACTTTGCGCAGCAGCCTTGGCAGTACTTGGCTATTTTTTAACTAGTTTACTTGAGCTTTCATCACTTGTACTCCTTCTTGCAATGGTTCTTGAGGTAATGATTATCTATGATGCGCATAAAAAATTTCCGGAAAATAAATAGCTTATAATAAATACGAATAAAAAAATCTCCACAAGGAGATTTTTTTCGTATTACTTTTTTTATTACTTCGCGACGCTAAATACTTCTTCTATTGATGTAACGCCCTCAAGTGCACGCAGTAAGCCATCCTGTACCATCCGAACCATTCCGTTCTTAATTGCCAATTCTTCCAAGGTATATTGGGAAACATCACCCGACAAGATATGTTCTTCAAGTTCCTGATTCATAGACATGATTTCATAAATACCAATACGTCCTTTATATCCAATTCCATGACACTGTTCACATCCGCTTGATTCAAAGAAAATTAATTTTTCCATATCAGGCCTATTATCGACTTGTGGCGAAAGTGAAGATAATTCTTTTTTGATTCGCTCCATTACTTCTCCTTCTAGGTGTGCTTCTTTTTTACATAACTGACATAATCTGCGTACCAACCGCTGGCCGATCATACAATTGAGGGCTGGCGCTAATAGGAATGCTTTTGCGCCCATTGCCAAAAATCGAGGAATAGCGCCGGCTGCACTGTTCGTATGAATAGTAGAGAGCACCAAATGCCCGGTAAGCGCAGCATTTACCGCAATATCAGCAGTTTCCAAATCACGAATTTCGCCAACCATTACAATGTCAGGGTCTTGTCGTAAAATTGAACGAAGTCCCGATGCAAATGAATAGCCTTTTGAAGCATCTATTTGGCTTTGATTAATGCCTTTAAGTTTATATTCGACTGGATCTTCCAAGGTAATAATTTTTACTTCCGGAGAATTGAGCGTATTTAATATCGCGTATAGCGTTGTTGTTTTTCCCGAACCCGTTGGCCCGGTTGTGATAATCATGCCATTTGGCTTTGCTATTTCTTTTTGCAGTGCTTTTGCAGTATAGCTTGAGAGCCCAAGATCATCAAAATTTAACCCCGCAACGGTTGAGCGCAATATACGCATAACCACGCTTTCTCCATAACTCGTTGGTAATGTGGAAAAACGCACATCTATTTTTTCTTCATCCAAAAATAACGTAAGTCTTCCGTCTTGCGGCTTATCGGTAATGGTAATTTTAACTTGCGCCGTCTCTTTGAGACGATTAATCAAGTGCTTCCATTCACTTGACGGCAATGTGCCAATATCATGCAACATACCATCGATACGTAAACGAATTTTAATATCTTGTTCTTCTGCCTCAATATGAATATCTGAGCTTCCTGTTTTTAATCCTAGAACTGCTAAAATCTTTTCAAGTTCCGACATGGTTGGCTGCGCATCTAAAATACTTTGAAGTTTTTTTATATCCTGTATCACGGCTTCGTATTTTGTAACATCACCCTCTGTTATTTTAATACCGCCATGAATAACTTCCTTAATTTTTGGTAATTTTTCATATAATTTTACGGCAGCATCAAAACTTTGTTGAGAAGTTACATATATACTTATTTTCGCATGTAACTGCTCTTCTAATTTTTTTAAAAAATCTCGCACGTCGTCTCGAGCTGGGTCAACAGTTGCAATTTTTTTTTCTTCAACACTTTCACTAAAACAAATAATTTGTAGCCGACGGGCATCTTCTTCACTTATAACAGAAAGAGGTCCCGGTGAAATAGGAACCCCTGTCAATGAAACATATTGCAAGCCTAAAGAATGCGCTTTTAATTGCACTTCGTGTTCTTTGTCATTTAACTCCATTTCCAGCATTTTTTCACGAAATTTTTCTTGGGCAGCTGGTGAAGTAATATGCTGTATTTTATTGTTTTGGTCTAAATCCTGCGACATGGAGAGAGAAAGTTATAGTACTGTTAGGTGGAAGGTTTTTTTTCTTCAAAAAGAGCCGCGAATTCATCACGCTCTATTGTTTCTTTTTCCATTAACAATTGTACTATACTTTCGAGTTTTTCGCGAGATTCCGTAATAACTTTTTTTGCAGTTTTATGAGCCTCTTGAATAAAGTAGGAAATTTCTTGATCAATAGTTTCTGCGGTCTTTTCACTATAATCGCGCTGCTCAGCAATATCTCTTCCCAAAAAAACCAACTCTTCACGCTCTCCAAAGGTGCGCTGTCCTAATTTTTCACTCATGCCATATTGCATAATGAGGCTTCGCGCAAGCCGAGTCGCCTTTTTTAAATCATTACTTGCGCCGGTTGTCACATCGCCAAAAATAGTCTCTTCAGCAACAAAACCACCCAAAAGCACTGCTAATTCAGCCTGAAATTCTGACCGCGTACGAAAGAACTTATCCTCAGTAGGAAGATTGAGGGTGTACCCGGCTGCTTGTCCTCGAGAAATAACCGAAATTTTTTGCACAGACGGCGCATCCGGCAACATGTGGGATACAATTGCATGCCCCCCTTCATGATAGGCAGTAATATTTTTTTCTTTGTCTGACATGAGTTGCTTTTTTCGTTCAGGACCCAAAATAACTTTTTCAATACTCTTAAATAAATCGTTCATCGTAACTTCTTTTGCATCGCGGCGCGCCGCCATAATGGCTCCTTCATTTAATACATTGGCAAGATCTGCTCCTGAAAACCCAGGGGTTCTCTCTGCAAGTCGCCGCAATACCACATCGCTTGCAAGTGGCTTGTTGCGAGCATGAATTTCTAAAATTGCTTCCCGCTCCCCAATTGCTGGAAGATTAATAACCACGCGGCGATCAAATCTTCCCGGGCGTAATAATGCGGGGTCAAGTACATCAGGACGATTTGTCCCTGCGACCACAATAACATTTGCCGAGGGGTCAAATCCATCAAGTTCTACAAGAATTTGATTTAATGTTTGCTCCCGCTCATCATGAGATCCTCCAAGTCCTGCACCCCGCTGCCTTCCAACGGCATCTATTTCGTCAATAAAAATAATTGCTGGCGCCGCTTTTTTTGCTTTTGCAAATAAATCCCTCACACGGCTTGCACCAACACCAACAAACATTTCAATAAATTCAGATCCTGACACATGAAAAAAGGGAACATCCGCCTCTCCGGCAACAGCTCGTGCAAGAAGCGTTTTTCCGGTGCCTGGTGCTCCCATTAATAATACGCCTTTTGGAATTTTTGCCCCTAACTGCTGAAACTTTTTCGGGTCTTTCAAAAACTCAACAATTTCTTGAAGTTCTTCTTTTGCTTCATGGGCACCTGCAACATCTTTGAAAGTAATTTTATCTTTTGTTTCTTTGCCATCAGTTTGTTTTGCGCGGCTCATTCCAAATGTAAGCGCGCGATTACTTGCGCCTTGCACTTGGCGCGCCATAAGAAAAATAAAAAAACCAATTACGAGAAACGGCAAAATGACTGTAATAAATGTATTGAGCAGAAAAAAGCCTGTTTGATCTTTTACTGTTACGGGAACTTTTTTTATTTTTTCCGGGTCAACATTATAATTTTTCAAAAGTTGACTCAGTGATTCATTTGCTTCTTTTCGCACGAATTCTTTTTTATCATCCTTCAGGGTAACTGCCAGTGTATCACCGCGTATTTCTATTTCTTTAACTGTATCATCGTTAATTTGTTTAATAAGCACCTCAATTCCGACGCGCTCAGTCTTTTTCAATGCTGAATGATCATACAGACTAAAAAAACTACCTAATGCAACTATGACAAGCACAAAAATTGCAATATTTTTTACTAATGGATTCATACGATTCATACAAATATGTTATTCGTCAGATTTTTTTTCACCTGCTTCGATATTTTGGGATGGTGTTTCTTCTTGTACTTCTTTTTCTTCCTTATCTTTTTTCGTAAGTGCTTTTAAACTCAACCCTAATCGATGTTCTTCTGGTTCAACGGATACCACTTCAAAATCAAGCACGTCGCCAGGGTTTGCGTACTTATGCGGATCAGCTCCTTGTTTAGATGAAAGTTCCGATACGTGCGCGAGACCATGAATTTCCGGATCTAATTCAACAAATAATCCGAATGGATTTATTTTTAATACCTTCCCCTGTACTTTCTGGCCCACCACATAACGTTCAGCTACATGTTTCCATGGATCATCAACAAGCCGTTTCATGGAAAGGAATATTTTTGATCCTTCTACTTTTATGATAATGGCTTTCACTGTCTGGCCTGATTTAATATAATCCTTGGGATCATCAATACGCTGCCATGCAAGTTCAGAAATATGAATCAATCCTTCAAGCCCATCGCCGAATTTTACAAATGCACCAAAATCAGTAATAACGGTTACTACTCCTTCAATAACGTCACTCACTTTATAACTTGAAATAACATCCTTTTGCTTTTCTTCCCATGCGCCCTTTTCTGAAACAATAAGCTTTTCTTCCTCTTCATTCACATCAATGACTTTTGCTTCAAAGAGCGTACCAACATAGGTTCGTAATTTTTCTAAAATCTTTCCCTTATCACCGCCTTGGATACGAGGATAATGATCCGGCGATAACTGCGAAACCGGCATAAACCCCTTCACATTACCACACAACACAAGTAGTCCTCCTTTATTTGCTTCTAATACTTTTACTTGGGTGGTCGTTCCTTTTCCAAGAAGTTCTTTTAAATAATCCCATGCTTTTTTATGTCCTGCTGATCTGAATGAAAGTTCCAGAAGCCCTGCTTCATTTTCAAGATCAAGCACTGTTGCCGAAACCTCATCACCTATTTTTAAATTTGAATAATCACCTGATTCATCGATGAGTTCAAAACCTCGCACAATACCTGTTGCAATGCCATCGATATCAATTTGAACTTCATTTTTTGTAATACTTACGACCCGTCCCGTAATAATATCTCCTACTTTGGGGAGTTTCGCACTATACGTATCAAGAAGCTGTTTAAATGATTGCTGACTTGAGTCATTTTGCTGCTTAGTATTAACTACTGACATATCTTTTAATCTCCTTTTCACTCACGTTTGTTATGAATTAATAATTTGTGGTTCGTGAGTGGTGTTTTTATTTTTGTTCTTCATCACCTGGTAATTCTTCTTCTAGTAGCTGCGGTTGCATGCCCTCTTTGAGCATTTCTTGTCCTTCATTGTCTTCTGTGCTAGTCTCTTCTTTTGACAAACTGCCCGCACTATGTTCAATTTCAATATTCCACCCCGTAAGCTGAGATGCTAATCGCACATTTTGCCCCATTCGCCCAATGGCAAGCGATAACTGGTCTTCCGGCACTTTTACACTCGCTACCTGATTTATTTGAGAAAGGGTAATGGATGATACTTTTGCGGGAGAAAGGGCATTTGAAATAAAAATGCTCGGGTCTTCATTATATAAAATAATATCTATTTTTTCACCGCCTAATTCTTGAATGATTGTTTGAATTCTTCCGCCCCGTTGCCCAATACACGAACCGATAGGATCAATATTTTCCTGATGTGTCATCACGGCAACTTTTGACCGAAACCCCGCATCACGGCTTAATGCTTTAATTTCAATAGCTCCGCTTGCAACTTCGGGAATTTCAGCCTCAAAAATACGTTCTACAAATAATGGATTTGCACGCGATATAATAATTTCCGGCCCACGTGTTGTCATACCGATAGAGAGAACTATTACTTTAATCCTATCTCCCGATGAATATCGTTCACGGGGAATCTGTTCACCAAGCGGCATAACGGCAGTCACTCGATTGCCCAAATCAATCAATACCCGCTGTTCTTCCCGTCGCTGCACGGTGCCAATGACTAATTTTCCTTCTTTATCTTTATAGGTCTGGTATAAGTTGTTGCGCTCTGCTTCCCGATCTTTTTGAATAAGCACCTGTTTTGCTGTTTGTGCGGCCATTCTGCCAAATGCCTCAAAACTTGGCGCAACAAGTTCCGTGCGCATCTCATCACCTAGTGCAAGACTCGGATCAATTTTTTGCGCTTCAGAAATCATCACATCTGTTTTTGGATTGAATCGCTTCTTTAATGGTTCACCATCTTCTCCTAGTTCAACCACTTGTTCGGTTTCTGGTATTTGTTCACCCTCAACCTCTTCTTCGATTACACTATCTTCAACAACTTTTTTTACATCAAATACCTGAAATGTACCTGTTTTAATATCAAAAATAACTTTGATGTTTTGATTTTTTTCACCAAAATCTTTTCGGTAGGCGGCCGCCAAAGCAGCTTCAAGCGCCTCAATCACTTGTTCTTGAGGAATGCCTTTTTCGTCACATACTTGTTTTATTGCTGAAGCTATTGGGTTATTCATATGCACTTATAAATTAGTATGAAAAAAGGATTGTTTTAATATAAACAATCCTTTTAAAAGTGTATCGCNTATACTGCTCTNTGTCAAGNGCTTTGAGGCGGAGATGAGATATCCTCAAGGGGCACGGTTTGCACCTGTGGGGAAGCTGGAATTTGTGTAACCGGTTCAAGAATATTTTGTTCTGGTTTTTTTTCAAGAGGAACATTTACTTTTGCAATTCCTCTTTTTTTCTTTACCGTAATCACGCCTCCAAGATAGACATTTTTATATTTTGAATGCGTTATGTCTTTTTGTGGTGGAAACAGATACGTATCCTTTGAAACAGAAATAATATATGAACCTGGCGGAGTAAAGAAATTAAACCTTCCAAAATAATCAGTAAGCCGTGTTTTTACAAGTTTCTTTTCTTTTGCATCAATAATTGCAATCGCCGCCAAAGAAACAGGTTCGAGCGTTTGAGAATCAAATACAATTCCCCAAGGTTTTTCTTTGCGCGCAAAAATCATCCATTGCCAAAAAATAAAGAGTGCGTTTGCCCCCAATAATAGTATATTCAATGTATGCGGAGTATAAAACGTAAGCAATAAACTGATAAAAAAACTCAAACCAAGCATGCCAAGCGAGTGATGAAGTAAAAAGCTATTTGTTGATTTTAATATTCCCGATCCATGAACCGTATCTCGAATGGGTGGGTCGAGCGGAATACTAATATTTATTACATCTTGTTCAGATCGAATCGTAATCGTACCGCCTCGATATAAGTTAAGATATTCGCCATCGGTGTTTCCGGAAACAATCTGGGAAGGAAATACGAATGGTGGTTTTGTAATGTTAAGCGTATACTCTCCGGGTGAAACAAGAAAAGAAAATCTTCCGTTTTTATCTGTCACCTGCGTTTCAAGAAGGCGATTTGTTTTTGAATCAAAGAGTCGGGTAATAGCAAGATCAAGAGGTGTTTTTGAGGTTGCATCATACACAACTCCCCACGATCTTCGCTTCCTGCGCTTCAAACCAAACAATGAAAAAAGCCAGGAGAAAAAGTGATTAAAATAATGATACCAGTTAAGTGAATTTGAAAGCACCGCCGGGTTTGCCGCCATAACAGCAGGGGCCGTTGCAACCGCTGCAGTTTGCAATACCGGCTGTGTCGTTTGTACCGTTGTTTTCACTTGCTCATTAACCGCACTCACCGCCTCAACAACCTGGCCCACCACTGGGCTAAGCGCAGAGAGTACCTGTGACTGGAGTTGGCCTGTAACAATTGCTTCAAGCGTAATAATTTGAACTGAGTCATCGGTATAAATAACTTTGATTTTAATCGCTTGTTTTCCTTTTTTATCTGGAACTTTAATAGTGTTACCATAACACTTCCCATCCTTTTTATAGGTAAGCGGGAATCTATCTGAGGCAATAAAAAGCATTATTTGTTTCACTGGCTTTTTGAAAAGACTTTCCGGGATACACATTTCTACTTCCATATTTGGCGTAACATAGAAGGTGCCATTTTGTACGTGTACTGATTCTTGTGTTACAGTCTTTTTCAAATTCACATTTTCATTTTGGATTGAAAGATATTTTTCTTCCCCCTCTTTTGAGGTGTCCAAAGAAATAAGTGCCTTATGTTCAAATCCTGGACTTGGCTCCCCAAACAATCCAAATATTGATAAATGTTTAATGGATGCAACAATTGTTTTATCTTTCGTGTTGAGCGTGCCCTTTTCTTGATCCCATCGCTCCTCGATTTCATCCCATGAATACAGTTTAATAGTATTTTCCTGAATACCCTCACTATCTTCTTGGGTATATTTAAACGTCATGGTAAGGGGGGGATCAAAAGCAACTAATGAAGTATTTACATCCTCGGGGCCATCAACTCCCTGAACCGATGAGGGAAGCGGCTCTTCTTTGAGCGTTTCAGCGGTGACGATAAATGCATTTCCAACCGGAGCTTTCCCGGTTGGCTTATATAATATAATAGCCTCGCCAATGCGCTGCAATAACTTTGCAAACGGCGTTGGCTCAACCCGAAAAGAGGCCTGCTGTCCCGTAGTAATACGTGGTTCGGTTGATTCTTTTTTATCTTGCAGCGCTAAACGCTGCTCTAAAAAGTTTTTAGCCCCTGGTACATGCAAAGTGATAATACGATTCAAAAGTTCATCTACCCGATCAAGGGTTTTTGCGGCACGTATACGTTTTTGTGTCGAAGGAAGGAGAAGGTTTTGAGATACGTTGAGTGATTTTGCTATTTCTTGAGATGCTTGTTGTCCTTTTTGAGTATTTACTATTTGGTCTGGCGCTATCTTTTTTAACCGTTCATCGAGCTGAAGGAGAATATCATTTCCCCGCGCCACGTCTTGCGAAGAAATAGTAATGGCGCCAATTGCCCCCCTGAGCGTTTCGCGAATAGTATCAACGCGAGTACTAAGCGCTGCCAAAGAAGCTGTAAGATTTTCAAGTGCTTTTTCTTGATCCCCGGATCGTTCTTTAAAACTGGTAAGCACGTTGGAACTTTCTTCGAGTGAGCGTGAAACTTTTGCCGCCGCCGCATATAAAGCTTCAGATTCTTTTTTTAGTACCTCAACAGTTCCTTTTCCTTGAGTTAAAACTACGCTACTCGTAAACTTAAATAAATCCTGATCGAGTTTTTTTAACAAGGGCTTGAGATTTTTTTCAAAACCTGGGATCGTATTTTTTGAAAGAGGTTCAGTGGTACGTAGCTCATCTGCAAGCTTCTTTGTTTCAGTAAGCGCAGCTTGTACTTTATCTATACTTTTTTCATTTGCATTAAAGACCGATTTTAAACTCTGTGTGTACGTATCAAATTCGTTTTTTAAAATGGTCCCGCTATTTTTATCACGCATTTGAAATGCAAGGGAAGCAGATGCTGATTTTACCCGCCCCGTTTCAGTCTCGATTCCTTTCACTTCTTTCGTGGAAGGAAGAAGTGAAAGACGAATGGTAAGTAGTTCGGCTCGTACTTTTTCACTCTCACGATATGCACCCTGGGGTAAACCACTTTTTTTTGAATTTAATATATTTGCCTCGAGCTGATCCACCAATGTAAGTACTTGTGTAAGTGTGGCGATATCAATACTCGGAGCTTGCAACTTCTTTTTTACTTCCAATACCGTATCTTTCAAATCTACAAATGTTCGATCAATTTGGGATAATTTTGTTTTGGGATCAAAAGCAATATTTAAATTACCACCACCAAAAAACTGTGTAGCAACATTTCCTCCTATTCCCACATTAATCGAACCGATGGGAGGGGGGGGTGGAATTACTACAACTTCTTTTGGCGCTTCTTTTTTTTGTGGCGCACCACCCACAAAAGTCGTAATTACTTCTTTTATTTTATCAAGCAATGTTTTGGGCGGTTCAGGCGTTGGAAGCGGTGCAACAGGTGAAGGAGTTGGTGCACTCGTTGGAGTAGGAGTAATTACTGGTGCCGGTGGTGGCGGAGGAGGAGGTGCAATAACAGGAAGTGCAACCGGCGCAGGAGTTGATGTTGGTGCGGGCGTTTCTTGCGTTACCGTTCCACCTGTACTCAGTTGGGGGTTTGCACTGAGTGAAACGGCAAACGGCGCAATGTTTGAGCCCGCAACAATTGAGCCCATTTTAGAACCGCTTGTTGTGGCATTTAATAATTGTGCATCCCCGCCTGATGCATCCGTACCAATAAGAATCGTAACGGTTTGACGTGCGGCTATTACTACTCCGCCTGAGGTAGGATACCTAAGCGTAACTTGCTTTGTTGTTCCATTTACGGTAGCACCCCACGTGGCAGCATCTGGTGTTGCGCCCATTACGGCATTTACTAAAGAATTATCTGCAGCTGAACGATAAATAAGATCAATGTCTGTGTGATCAACCGTTCCGATTCCAGAGATAACATTGGTAAGATCAACAACGATTGTTCCACTCGCAATTTGGTTTGGAGCTAAAAACGTAATGGTATGATTTGCGCTTGTGGCAGGACTACTTGCTTTTGGCGGATTAATGAAGTACTGCAAACTATAGAGCGATGCGGCATGTGCATTGATTGGCACCAATGCAAAAAGCAACATACTTATTATAATTCCGTGCACAAGGCGATGTAATTTTTGTATCATATTTATTTTAAATATCCAAAACTTTTGCGGCGCACCACATACCACCCTCCGCCTATAAGCATAAGTAACATACTTATGAAAGCAAGGACCGTTGCAGGGTTTGCAAGAGGCTGTTTAAAAAGTTGTTCTCCATACACCATAAGTGCTTCTTGTGCGGGGGTAGTAACCGTAAGAGTGAAGGGAGTTTTTGTAATACGGTCATTTGATGCCACTACTTTAAACAACCCCTTATATTCTCCAGTTTGTTCAGGGATAGTGACTGTTGCCGTATAACATTTTTTCAATGGATCATCTGTTAAAAAGAATTCGTTTGAAAATAATTTGAGACTCACGTATTCACTCGTATGAGAAAGCGCTTGATAAGGAATACATATATTAACGTATTCGCCTCTTACAGCATACCATCCTTTTTTATTTTGGACTAAGGTTTGCAGCGTACCCGCATAGGTAAATGTAATGGATTCTAGTTTAAGCTCAAAATTTTCTTGTTTTAGTTCCCGCGCAATATCAGGACTGATATCTTGTTCTACTGTCACTTTTTGTATAGGTTCTTCTTGTTGTACACCTTCTTTATCTGCCATGACAGTAAAAAGCGTAAAGTGATCGACATCCACCTCAACAACCACGAGCTTTTCTTGGGTATCCACATAGGTATTTGCAAGCACTACCCACTCTTCAGTCAAAGGATCCCAAAAATATACCTTAATTTTTTCAGGTGCAATATTCTTAAATAATTTTTCATTATAATTAAATGTAAGGCGAATGGTTTTAGTAAATTTTTTAAGAGGTTTACCATTTTGTCTTGCATTCACATCAAAAAGATTGCCGAGCACTTCTTTATTATCAGGAAAACGGATTTCCTTATCAAAAAGATAGCTTTGTGTTTTTGCAATCGGTACGATAGTAAGATCAAACGGTTTATCCGAAAGATTTTTTGGAATATCAACACGCAGTGTTTGTTCACCGCCACCCGAGTCGGTATTCTTTACCATAAAGGTGCGTGCGGTACTTGGTTGTATAACTTGTTTTATGGGTGATGCAAGCTGAATGACGAGTGGCTGTTCTTCTTGGACTGATGGAGTTTTCTGTGGTTGTTCTTCAACTGTTTTTGGTTGAGATAGTATTGGTAATGAGGGAATAGTAAGTGAAATAAATGATCCGCTTGAAAATTTACCTTTTGTATCCGCTACAAAAAACGTGTAGTAGTAAGTTGTGCCAGGACTAAGTGCTTGTTCACTAAACTGCTCTGCACCGCCTTGATATTCTTGTGTTCCCTCAGTAGTTTGGCGTGGAAATATTTTTTCACTACGCCGCACGATAATTTCTCGCCCTTTCATGTCTTTTGGATTCTGCCAAAAAAACGTAGCACCGTTTTGCAATCGCTCGAATCGAAGTGATGAAATATTTGGAAGTATTTGCGAAATTATATTTGGCTCAGGTGTTTGACTAGGTACTGGTACTTGAGTTGGGCTTGGTTTTACTTCATAAGAACTACTAACTGGCGGGGTAGACACCGGTGAGGTTATTGTTGGGGTACTAGATGATGTAGGTGGTGACGATGTGGTATTTGTTGTGAGTGTTCCCGCTTGTGGAGTTGTTATTATGGCCTGATCTGCAACTCCCAGTATACCGCTTTCGTTGTAAGGAACGATTCGATAATAGTACGTGGTGTTTGGTTGAAGATTTTTATCCTCATATTCCCGTTTTGTTTGAGGAATTTCAGCTATTGATTGATAGGAACTGCCGGTAAGAGAGCGCTCTATCCGGTACCAGGTTGCAGCGCGCGTACCGCCAAATAAGGTAACTAATACCTTATTTGATGAAATGGCAGTTAGCTCTAATCTTAATAAGTCGCTCGTTACTCCAACTGAATCTTCACTTATCAACGGGATAGCAAGTGCACCAGTATCAGTGCCCGCAACAATAGTTATTTGTTTACTTCCTTGTGTTTCATTATTAATCATTTGCCGTAA
>JGI1357J11328_10001083_pt1 | contig 21365 bp, 22 predicted proteins | sample Subgrocontami54m_FD_11328 | JGI IMG/M metagenome (IMG submission 11328)
TCGACTCTATCTCTGGGTGGAGTATACAAAAAGCTGCTTCTTTTACGAAAGACATTACAGATGATACCCATGCAACTACTGTTATCGGAGTTGCTGCTGCTGCTATGATACAACGAGATATCTTACGCGCAGATAACACATCGTATATTTATGACTGTAGAAAAATAGAGAAACGACTGCAAATAGCGTGTCTTCGTGGCATTACGAATGGCTACATATCGCATGGTGAGCCTGAAAAGGAATACATCAAGGTGCTTTCTTTTTGTAAAAATCCTGCTATGACAAGAAATGAAGCAAATCTGTGCTATCAAACTGCGCTCGGTAGATTAAAAAATGTCTATTCTGTCACGAAAATAAAACAAGTATGCTTGACTGTTGAGGAAAGGTACAAACAATATTGTGGATAAAAAAAAATACTCTCTCTTCATACTCGTTATTTTATTTTGCGGATTATCCTCTTATCTACTACTAAAGAGTACTAATATACAACTGTTTTTTTATCACTCTCCCATACAAAAGAGGACGCAATCCACCGATTACACAGTAACCCTAACAAAAGACGGATTTACACCACAAGAAATACGGATAAAACGGGGACAAAGTATCAAATTCATCACTACAGCAGGGCGTCCTTTTTGGCCTGCATCTGATCTTCATCCGACGCACGAGATGTACCCGACATTCGATCCTAAAGAGCCTATTCCAGCTGATAAAAGTTACGTTTTCATATTTACCAAGTCTGGCAGATGGCAATTCCATGATCACTTAGCACCTTTTTTTACTGGCACCATAACTGTTGAAAAATAGCGACAAGACAATATTATTTGACTCTTGACAATCCTATAGCTTTATGCTATTGTGCTCCTAATAGTATGAGCTCAGAACTCTTCTTAGCACCGTCCCAGTCGGCTGCAGAAACTCCAGTGACTCCTGTTCTTCCCAATCGTGGCCCCATTGAAAACAGATTTCGCAATCTTGCAGTCAGAGGAACATTAGTATTTGCTGCAGCACTTTCTCCTCTTCTTGCCTATGATAGTGCACTTGCAGGACCCGGACAAAGTCCAACAACACAAAAAGACGATGGACCAAAATGTTGGGAGGTTTTTGGCGAAATGCCGTCTAACGAAATACCTGTTTACGCAATGATGCAGCACGATCTACATGATAGGCTTGAGAAAATAGCTGCTATTCATAGGGAAATTATAAGACATATTCCTCCAGGTGACGATACAGTTTCGACAATCACGCTTGACTGTGATACAAAGATTGCAAGTGATTAATCTCCTGACTTCTTCAATTTTGTCCTGAAGCTCACACGCCTCTTTTTATGAAAAACGAGTATCCTAAAGTCTCTGCATGTTTGTAAGAGCTGTTGAGATAGAAGTCTTTGCGTAATGGTTTTCCTACTTGACAATAAATATATAATTTGTTAAAATAGACCTATAATATGTCAGAGGTAATGCCCGTCACCCCTCCACAAGAAGCAGTTGCACCGCAATCTTCCGATAGTACTCCAACACTCAATAGGCGTACTCTTTTAAAAGGACTTGGCGGAGCTGTTGCTGGTGCTATCCTAGCTAATGTTATTCCTGAACCTGCTGGAGCAGTTGCTGGTCACAGCCAAACTGCAGTAACAGAAGAGGGTGGTAAATGCCTAGTCTATGTCCAAGAACCATTCATCAAACGATTGGGTGATGCTCTTCGCAAAAGATCCATAGGACCATTGACACAAAAATTCCTCATCGAACGAGACTGTTAATATTCTTTATTCTTCACTTTTCTTTTCCTTTTAACCTTGTCATGTTATTATGTTTCTGTACAAACTGAAGTAATAGTCTAAAGAAAAAAGTTCTTCTCATTCTTCATTATTCTTTAGTGATAAAATTCTCGGAAACGTCTGAAAACTATGTTAAGGATGCATGCATTTTAACAATTGATAGTATGATCTCTCTTTCAGACCCCTCTTGAGCTTTAGAAAACCACTGCCCTTACCCAAAAAAAAACGCCGCAACTACTGTCTTTCCGAACAAGCTCTTCACAACGATTGACAAGCTTGATAATGTCAAATATCATGAGTGTATGAGTAGAGTTAAAAAAGTTGTTCTTTTTCTTCTTATTGGAACCAGTATTTTTTTAGGAGCAATTCTCTTTTTCCCTTACTTGAAAATTACCAATATTCCTCTATTCAATGATTTACCAAAGTCTGGTACATACTCAACAGAATTTCAAGCAAAGTATGGGAAAATAGACACGAATCAATTGCTTACCTATGCAGAAAAAACAATAAAAATTCCCTATCGTCCTAATAGAAGCTATTTAACAACATTTAAAAATGGAGTTATCTCAAACAATGTAGACTCTGTTGCATTTAGCACCTATCCATGGAATGTAGATAAAACATCTACTTCTGTAGAACTTACTCAAAGCCTTAAAAGTGTTAAAGGAAAGGCTTACTCCAAAAATGAACTGCCGCTCGATTTCAGTATCTATGTAAAAACTGCAAACGAGAAGAATTTACTTCCTGAAGAACTATTGAAAACATCTACAACTTATTTCCAAATACCTAAGAATATTGATATAAGTAATTATAAAAACTTTGAAGCTGAGATAGGTGGAAAAGTTGTTGAGGTTACTTGGAAAGATCCCCTATTAAATACTATAGAATCACGTTCAGTATGGGATATTAATGAAGAAAACAAGGTTTATTTTATAGCATGCAGGGTGTTTAAAGACTCCCCTCTCTATGAGAAAAATACATGCTATTATCAAAAATAAGATCTAAAATGAAACGTATACAAAAGAGCTTTCGTGACCTTTCGATGTTACCTCTATTTACGATACTACTATTATCTTTTTATTTTATTTTATTTAGATTACCTAGTGATGTTCTTGCAGCACCAGGTCAACCCCCTGGAGGTGGAGGAAATCAAGGATGCGCAAATCCTCCTCCTTGTCCGGCTGGTGCAACAGACGTTTTTTGTGGAGGGGTCTATTATGTATGTCCTGCCTACTCCCAAGGCTCCTACTACTCCCAAGGAGGATATGGACCAATTTATACTCAAGGTGGTTACTATGCTGAAGGCGGATACTACGGTGAAGGAAGCTACTATTCACAAGCCACCTACTGCCCTGCCGATCTTATCGCGTATAACTTCGACCTCACGGACAGTTCAGGGACGGTAAAGACTGTTTTCCACGTCGGAGATAGAATCTATGTGCGCTTCTCTATCCGTAACGATGGATGTACACCAGGCTATACAGCCAATGGCAGAACCTATCACACACTGTATCGAGATCGTCCAACTCAGATTAATAGCTACAACCTCGGCTCTGATCCCTCGAATTTCTATCTAGACACTGGGATCTTCTACGTTGGTGATGCGTACAACTATGGCTCCTACCCCTCTCACCCCCGCTCAGGTCAGTTTCCTGGGGTTAACTACTGGACACAAGCAGAAGCTGGAAGTTACACTGCACGCGTTTTCGTTGATTATGACGGACGTGTCTCTGAATCGACAAACTTCGGTAACAATCAAGCCACACAGAACTATACCGTAAGAGCAGATATAACCGGTCGAGTAGCTTTTGATGATAACGGCGATGCGAGATATACAACTAGCGATCCTGGCATTGAGAATGCTTCAGTCGTGATGTATAAACGATCATCAAGTGGTAACTATGACAGCCGTGTTGGCTCCCGAACGACAGACAGTACCGGACGCTATGAATTTCTGGATAGAACTGAAGGAGACTATCAAATAACGCTTACTCTCCCTGCAAATTACCAAATGGTGTCGAACAATCCACGAACTACCACTCTTGGTGGTAATAAATCAATCAACTTTCTTCTCAAAAAATTTATCATTTCTGGGAGTGTTTTTATAGACAACGATAAGGACAACTTCTTCGATAGTATCGAGACAGGGTATACTGGCGGTGCTACGGTACGTCTCACTGGAGCCGGGACAGGAACAAAGACGACAAATAGCGTAGGCGATTACTCATTCACTGAACTGAATGAGGGGAACTTTGCTGTTCACCTGACTAGCCCCTCAGATTACGACCCCACCGGCCCCGTCTCTAAAAATGTTTCTGTAAATAATGCCGATGTGACAAATGTGGACTTCGGCATCTTTCCAAAATACACCATCTCAGGCAGTGTCTTTGTGGATGACGATGGAGATGGTGTAAAGGATGGGAACGAAGCGTTGTACGCAAGAAGACCTACTATAAGGCGTAATGGAAGTACGCAGTTCGTTACCACGAATGCCGACGGTACCTTCAGCGCTGCAGGGCTCGTCGCAGGGACGTACACGATAACATATGAAAGTCTCCCAGCGGGTTTTTTCATGGTACATCCTAAGAATGGTACTCCACCCTTCTTTACAGTTACCGTAGGCCCTAACTGCGGAACAAACCCACCTTTACCTGCTCCACCAAACGGCGGCGCATCTGGTACTTGCAATGGCAGTAATAATGTAACCGGACTTAACTTTGCCATAAAACCTGGCACACCATGGACGCAACTTTTCGGTTTAGATGTCAGATTTGATGGTGGCATTGATAACCCTATCCCTGAAACACCAAATGCAGCATGTGGAGGGACATATGCCATTGTTAAAACAGGTAACGCACCTGGCATATTCTTCACTGGCGACATATCATCAACTTTTGGCCAAGGAGAAGCAAATGAACGAAACTTCGTGGTCGGAGGTAGTACTTATCCTGAAGAGTATGCGGGGGCACCTGGCGCGACGACAAAAACATCATATGAGTATTTATCCGGGGTAGCCAAGCAATCAGGAATAACACCAACAAATATTGTCGGCGCTACCGGTGGCTGTACTTCCCTCTCCTCATGTACTGCGACATCAAGTCTGGTGAATGGAGTCTATCTCGCTAACGGAAATCTCACTCTTAATGGCTTTACTGCAGGGGCGAATAGGGACTATGTCCTTCTGGTAAATGGGAATCTCACCATTAATGGAAATATTACTGTACCTGTCGGATCGACGCTTACGGTATCGACAAAAGGAATGATCACTGTAGGAAGCACCGTAGGTGCAACAGCAACCTGCCCTGCGCCCGCGGGTCAAATTCAAGGGTTCTTCTCCACCGATACGTCATTTATCATTAGTAGCACGAATAATACTGCTACCGAAAGAATGCTCAATATGGAAGGGGCAATCGTCGTCAATGCGAGTCGAACAGGTGGCACCTTCCAGAATGATCGTGATCTTGGAACTGGCAATATTTCCTTCCCTGTTTTCACATTGAGAGAACGTCCAGATATGGTTCTGAATGCCCCGACCTTTATTCGATCTACCTCAACGATCTGGCAAGAAGTTGCGCCATAAGAGGTTATGAATTATTAGTTATGAATTGGAATGAACACGACGGGGAGTAAAAATAGTCAATTCAAACTACAATTTAAGAAACGTTGCTTTGATTTTTCCATACAAATAGTAGCACTCTATGATGAATTTAGAAACAAAAGAGTTAATTGGATACTCCTTGATCAATTAATTCGATGCGCGACCTCAATTGGAGCAAATGTTGTTGAAGGTGGAAGTGGAGCGTCAAAAAAGATTTTCTCAACTTTTTCCAAATAGCATTTAAGTCTGCTACTGAAACAATTTACTGGCTCTCGTTACTAAAAAAAAATAATCCTAAACATGAGGAAAAAATTACTAAATTAATTCAAGAATGTACGGAGATTAAAAAATTACTTTCGGCTATTGTTCTCAATACAAGAAAAAATTCTCAAACTTTGAGTTAAATTCATAACTCAGAATTAATAATTGATAATTATTACGGAAGTGGAAATCGTACGCAGAATTTTTTCACTTGTTTCTCAATCGCCATGAGTTTTTTATTTTTTGCAATATACGCTCGATACTTCTTCATCAGCTCTGTTCTCGCTTCTTTATTATCTCGTGGTATCTCAAGGCCCCGCACTTGTTCAATTGTTTCGTTTATCCAAGCCGCGATTTTTTTCATCTCACGCTCTTTCATACCCCGTGTGGTAATAGCAGGTGTGCCAAGTCTAATACCTGAAGCATAGAGAGGCGGCATGGTATCACCGGGTACACCGTTATAGTTAAGAACTATTCCTGCAGCTTCGAGAGCAATTGCAGCGACTCGTCCATTTACTTTTTTATTGCGGAGATCAATTAAGATCAGATGATTGTCTGTTCCGCCACTCACTAAATCAAAACCATGTTTGTTTAACTCCTCGGCAAGTGCTTTCGCATTCTCCACAATCTGTGCCCCGTATTTTTGGAATCGTTTTCCCGAAGCCTCCTTTAATGCGACAGCGATCGCCGCAGTCTGATTATCGTGTGGTCCACCCTGCAGACCGGGAATAATAGCACTCTCGAGTTTCTGAGGAAGATCTGGGTTTTTCTTAAGCCCCTTATGCGTCACCATAATCATAGCCCCTCGAGGGCCTCGAAGCGTCTTGTGCGTTGTCGTGGTGACTATATGGGCGTATGGTACAGGGCTTGGATGGACACCAGCGATGATAAGACCCGTGATATGTGAGATATCGGCCATTAAGTAACAGCTTACTTTCTCGGCTATTTGTGCAAAACGTTTAAAGTCAATAATTCTCGGATATGCGGTAAAGCCGCAAATAAGAAGCTTCGGCTTTTCCTTCATGGCCATTTTCTCAATAGCGTCGTAGTCAAGTCGTTCGTTTTCGCCCAAATCATAATGAACAGAGGTAAAAAATCGTCCAGAAAGGCCGAGCTTGTGACCATGCGTAATATGGCCACCATGAGCGAGCGTTAATCCCATCATTTTATCGCCATTTTCTAAAATAGCGAAATAGACTGCCGAATTCGCCGGTGATCCGGAGAGTGGCTGGACATTGACATACGGTACATCGAAGAGTTTCTGGGCACGTTCTTGAGCTAACATCTCGACCTGATCAATAACGTCGTTTCCCTGGTAATAGCGCTTCCGTGGGAATCCTTCCGAGTATTTATTTGTCAGAACGGTACCGAGTGTCTCCATGACCGCTTTTGAGGTGTAATTTTCCGATGGAATCATTTCGAGGACGTTACGCTGTCTTTTCTCCTCTTCTTTCACGAGCTTGTAGATTTCTGGATCTGTATGCTGAAGATATCGCATATTTCGGTTATCAGTTTTCAGGTATCGGTTTTCAGAATTTCGTTTACCCGTTTTTCAGTTTGCCTGTTCCTGACTGATAGACCGACAACTGAAAAACTTGAATCAGAAAACTGAAAACAGAGAACCGAGAACTGGACTGAGTATAAAACTATTTGTTTATCTTGACAAGTAGGGAAAATTTCTCTTATCGACGGCGGGCATTAATCCGAACATGCGGATTCCCTTCCCTCGATCCAGAACTTGTCTGTTCACTGTAGACAACGTTCATTCTAAACTCGTCTAGATTGAGCGAACCGGTATTAGCCATTCCATGCTTTAAACCATCGATAAACCTGTCTACAATCGGCTCTGCCGGTCCATCATAAACAACTTTTGCCTTAACCCCTTGTGGAGAACGTTTTTTTGCCTTCCCTCCTCGTGCCGCTGCGAGATCACGTTGCGCATCTTCTGAAGCCATACCTCTCACATCTTTATATCTATCCCCTGTCTCATCATCAAAACGGACATCTCCTGGGCTTTCATCTGTGCCGGCTAGAGCAGTTCCAATCATAACGTGATCTGCTGCCGTCATTGCCTTAACCAAATCTCCGCCAGTACGTATCCCGCCATCTGCATTTATCGTTACCCCAGACCCATATGCTTCCGCAGCACTTCTGACAACTGCACTAAATTGTTGACTTCCCGTTCCTGTTTCTCGCTGTGTTGTACACAAAGCACCCGGACCATATCCCACTTTTACACTATCCACCCCTACATCAATCAATCGACGAGTCGCATGAGGGGTAGCCACATTTCCTGCCATAACAGGAACACTTGGAGATAGTTTTTTAAGATTCCTAACCATGTTAATGACACCTTGTGAATCTCCATGAAGTACGTCAACTACAAGAATATCCACTCCTGCTTCAATAAGCGCCTGGGCACGCTCTATAGCGTCCGCTTGAATTCCTACAGCAGCTCCTACCCTAAGCCTCCCCTTCTCGTCCTTTGTAGCGTTCGGGTACTGACTTTGAAAATTAATATCACTCTCTGTAATAACACCATGTACAACTCCTTCTGAATCGACGAGAGGCAGCTTTTCAACTCGACCATCCCACATAAGCTGTTGTGCCTCCTCTATGCCTATGCCCGGAGGAGCTACAATTAACTTATCTCGCGTCTTCATCACGTTCTGAAGAAAAGCATCAGCAGGAGCCATTCTTCCTACATCTCGAGTGCTTGCTAAGCCCATGAGCTCACCTGAATGTTCATCAATAACCAACACATACCCCCTCCTTCTTTCTGCCATGACTTCACGCGCTTTTGCTACAGAATCGTTAGGATGAAGAAATGGAGGATCTTGTACGACATATTTAGCCGCGTCCTTTACCGCTCTAATTTGATCAACCTGAGTATCAATGCTCATAGTTCGATGGATAATACCTATACCCCCAACGCGTGCCATGAATATCCCCATTCTCGCTTCAGTAACTGAGTCCATGTTTGCAGACACAATCGGTATTGCGAGCGGGAAACCACGAACGAGCTCTGTCGCGGTAGAGACCTCGTCTACTGATCCTAAAGGAGAAAACTGTGGCTCAAGAAGAATATCATCATACGAATATGCTTTTTGAAGTACTGAAGTATTTGTCTTCCACTCCTCGGCAAGTCTCACAAAGGTTGGTCTTGGTTGACTCTCTGCTGCTACTGACATAAGATTATGTGGGCGATTATAGCACTATGGGGGATCTGAAGCAAAGCTATGTTGCTACGCGCTCGATACGCGCAAACTCAGCATACTGTTCATAATCTTGTATTCCCCTCTTATCTGCGGGAACCAACTCTTTATACGCTTCCCACATGTCTCTTGCCAATCTGTTTCTTCTGAAACGGCGAACATTTCGGTTATCTGGATCGTTAACATCATGCATAATAATCCTTGTCTCTTGGAGAATCGGATTCATGGCAAACGAAGCCATAACAGCCAACATCATACGAGGATAATACTCAGACCAGAATCCCCGCAGTAAGTGCTCGTAGGTGGACATCGGAGTTAACGTTCGTTTTGAGTCCCTCACTGCCTTCGGTGTTTTTCGTTCATATCCATCGCGCGTTTCTTTTACAAACATGGGTATTTGTGCTGCAACTTCAGGAGGGATCTCTCGCCCAAAAGCAAACTGCATCTCAAGTTGCGACTCATCTTCTGCCCCGGTGTCATCCTTTCCAAATCCAAGATAATCAGTCTCCCAGAACAAGTTAATAAATCGATGCGGATCTTGATAATCTCGGGGGTGAAGATGCCTTCCGGTAGGCAATCGTGAAATTCCCACATCTCCTGCTTTATCGGCGACTATTAAAGCAAGTGGAACGGGTCCAAATTCTGCTAATTTCTCTACTGCTTGTTGCGCATTCACACGCCCCCATGACTTAAAGAGGTTTTTTATATCATCACCATCATGCAGTAAGGTTGTTTTATCAAATATTTCTGCCTGTTTGTCAGTCATGATGAGATTCGGATACAGTAATCGTGCTAAGCGGACGCTGAAACAGGGATGGTCTTCCCTTCCTATCAGATTCCCGACATCATGGAGCACATACGCTGCAGCTCCCGCCTGCAATGCTTCACGATCGAAAACAGGCGACAGAACTCCTTTTGCTAGAGAAAGAGCATACGAAGAAACAGTCATAGCGTGAGCAACGTCGTGAGAATTTTTTACCTGACGCTTTTCCGGCCCTGCCATGGATCTATTAATAAGAGACATAATAAACTCAGCGTTTCCAAGGAAATAATCACGCACCTCTTCAGGCCTATACTCCGTGAGATTAAACGGCTCAGTGGTAATAGGAATCACTTTACTTTCAGGGGTGAGGACTTTTCCAACTTGCACGTGTTCAAGACCAAGGCGATACAGATATGCATTCAGCGGGGTAGAAGGGATACCATTTTCATTGAGGGGAAAATGCTTTCTCGGCATCTGAGCAGCAAAGACAACACCATCATCTTGCACAAACGGTGCAGTTCTTTCCAAGCGTGCCTGATGATATACTGAAGGTGCTGCAATTTCCCTTCGCATAACTGAGGATTATAGCAGAAGTATTACTATAAGTCTATGGCAAGCCTATTATTCCAGTGTAATGAAACTATATGTGTATGCTTCTGAGCTGTGGTCTTCTTTCTCAATAACTTTTGTGAATAAGTCTTCGTACGACGGGAAAAACGTGTCGGCATCAAAGGAGGCATGAACGAGCGTCAGATAAAGCCTCTGTACCAAAGGCAGTGCTTGCTCAAAAATCTGCCCCCCACCAATAACAAAAATCTCCTCACTTCCAGGCTCACTCTGAGCACGATCGAGGGCTTCTTGCAACGAGTCGACTATAATTATTCCTTCTTGGTTATGGTTTATGGCGTATTGCTTGTCGCGGGTAATAATAATATTGGTGCGGTTCGGCAATGGTCTACCGATGGACTCGAAAGTTTTTCGCCCCATGATAATTGGATGACCTGAGGTAATCCGCTTAAACCTCGGCAGTTCACCAGGGATATGCCAAAGGAGCTGATTATCTTTCCCTAACTCTCTATTCTGGCCGATAGCGGCGATGATACTGATTTTAGACATCCTTACCATTTTACTTCTCGTAAAACTGCATCTTTTACATTCGGCAGCAGATCATATTCATCAAGACGAGCTATTTCGACCCACTCAGGTTCTGTTTCGTCAGAAGAGCGTAATGTACCACTGAAGGTATGACAAACAAAGACTTTCATGGCGTAGAGTTCTGTCTTTCCTGCCTTTCGTTTCACCTCAGCGGTGAATATATTACTCTGATACTCGATCAAATCATCCTCAAGAATAACAAGGCCGGTTTCCTCAGAAAGCTCCCGGACAGCCGAAGCCTTCTCCGTCTCACCTTTTTGTAACCGACCTGCCGGAAGCCCATAGACGCCATTTATATGTCCCGAAGCTTCTCCATGTTTTACCAGGAGGACTTTGTGATCTTTAATAATGAGAACGGCAACAGCTGGTATTGTTTCCATGTATGCATACGCTAGAATCCGCCTACGACAGTTACGTCTCCTTTTATGGTTGGGTATGGATCATAGTTTTCCAAAGTAAAGTCTTCATAGGTGTAGTCATCAATATGTTTCACTTTTGGGTTAATATGCATGGTCGGGAATGGTCGTGGCTCACGCGTTAACTGCTCTTTTACTTGATCAAAATGATTACTATAAATATGCACATCACCAAAAGTGTGAACGAATTCTCCAGGCTTTAACCCCACGACATGGGCTACCATCATCGTAAACAAGGCATAACTTGCGATATTAAAAGGAACGCCTAAGAACATATCAGCGCTCCTTTGATAAAGCTGTAGGTTCAGTCGGCCGTCGATGACATTGAACTGATAAAGCGTGTGGCACGGAGGGAGCGCCATCGACTTACCAGGAGCTGCCATCTCATAGATAAACTCAGGGTTCCAAGCAGAGACGACGATCGATTTTCGAAATGGTGTCGTTTTTAGTTCATTGATCGCCCATCCGAGCTGGTCGATAGTTCGCCCATCTGACGTCTGCCATTTTCTCCACTGGACACCATAAACATTCCCGATATCTCCCCACTTTTTAACGAACGGATCCTCTGATGAAAGATCTTTTAGTTTCTGGATAAAATCCGCCTGTTCGAGTTTTTCTTCTTTTCCCTTTTCTGCGGCTGTCTTATATGGCTTATATGCCCACTCATCCCAGATACGAACGCCATTATCAACAAGATATTTAATATTTGATGATCCTTGGATGAACCATAATAGTTCATAGATAACCGCCTTCAGAAAGACTTTTTTCGTCGTCAGCAACGGAAAGCTCTTTGAAAGATCGTAGCGTGTCTGTCTTCCAAAGACACTACGGATAGTGACACCGGGATTATTAAAAACGGGTTTATCTTTCCCGTTATCTAAGATATCTTGCAACAAATCTAAGTACTGATACTCGGCATGGGTCTTTTTCATAAGCTCTTTTATAGAGGGCAGGGGGAAATTTTACAAGAGAACAAACTATATCAAGACAATGTTCGTGGTGAAAAACGCTACCTACAGTATCTCCTTATCAAGAAAGATACTACATAACGCTACTTTCCTTTGCTCTTTCTACCACTCAGTAAAATACCTATTCCAAACAAAACGACAACGACAATAATAAAATCGGCATCACGATTCATAATACTTACTACTCCGGTAACGAGTCCTACAAAGAGAGCAATGAAACCAAAGATTTTTTCCTGCTTCTTCAAAAGGTTTTTTGGTGATAAACGTTGATACAGCAGGTAACCGATGCCCAAAATTGCAATAAGGAAAGGTAGCTGTTTCATACTCAGACCTGTTTCTCTTTCTTCGTCGCTGAGACGCGGCCTCCTTGCCACTGACCTCGATACATCGAACCTCCGCCTTTGACTTCGTCAAACTGCACATGACAAAATCTCGCTCCCATCTCAATGGTCACCGGAATCGGACCTTCATTTTTCATGCCAAACGTTACCGGACCACTGTATCCAGGTGCGACATTACCGGTTCGTAAAAAAAGTCCACTGCGGAAAGTCGTCGAGCGGGGTTTGAAATTCGCAGTCAAATCCTGAGGAAGATTAAAGCTCTCAATTGTCTTTACCAGAAAAAAATCACCCGTCTGAAAGGTAATACTTCTCGTCTCACCCTCTACATATTTTTCGACAAGCGCTATCTCTGCTGTTTTTCGATGCGTTTCTCCTAAAAAAGCATCACCAGAGATACGATAGACCTCACCGAGTCGGAGATCAAACCCGGCACCTTCAGGATTGGTCAGTTCTCTCTCACTCAGATGCTCGACCAGCTTTATTTCTTTAACTAACTGTAAAAGGAGTTTCGGGCCAAGTATCATAGGCTTCTACTTTGAGCTCATGGTAAAACAATGTGTTTTACTATCGCTTCAGTCACACTCTCGACAGACTGTTCTCCGTCAATCACAACAAACTGATCTGCATAGGTTTTTACCAAATACTGATAGATTGAGACGATCTTTCGAATTTTTCCTGCATCTTCATAAATCTCTTTCGTCTTCTCCATCTTCGAAAGTCTCCCTATCGCTTCTTCTGCAGAGATATCCAAATAGAATGTCTGATCGGGCATAAGAAATTGATGATACATCGAGAGCACGCTTTGCTCAACAAGAAGCCAAGTAGCTGTTTTTTCAAAATCATAGCTTCCTTTATCCATAATGCCATAGGCAACAGCAGACCAGATATAACGATCGATAATAACATCATGTCCTTTTTTTAAATCTTCTATGATTTCTAGTTGCTGTGCATGGCGATTCGCGGAGATAAGATACTGAAGAGTTACTGCAGGAAGTGGTTTTTCTCCGGAAAGAATCTGTCGAATGAACTTACCTATCTCTCCCTCGAATGGATTTCGAATACTGACGACACGACCTCGTGCTTTGAGCTTTTCAGCAACCAACCCTACTTGGGTCGATTTTCCACTTGCATCGATCCCCTCAAAAGCGATAAATCGCCCAGGGTACTCATTTTTTTTAAACTCAATATCAAACTCAAGATGATACTTCATACATAAACAAGTAACTAGTAACTAGTAACTAGTTCATAGTGACTAGTTGATTACTTAATCTCCTCGTGAATCTTTGACTCGTGTGGTCCTTTTTGATTTGCGTACTTCGCACTCTTCTTCTTATAATATGGTACTTCCGCAGGACTCGTCAGCTGTTCAAAAGAGACTGAGCAGATTCGCATCCCAGGGTACAATGCGACAGCCATCTTTCCCATGTTTGCTAACTCAAGTGTAATATGACCACGAAACCCGCACTCAATATTTGCTGCTGTTGAGTGAACAACGATGCCAAGCCGCCCGATACTTGATCGTCCTTCAAGCCTGCCTGTTAAATCATCAGGCACCTCTATGTGTTCATGGGTCGTTCCCAGAACAAAATCACCAGGCTGAATAATAAATGGTGCGTCATCGTCGATACGGAATTCTTTGGTAAATTCTTCCCCATCCTTCTTTTTAAAAGGATCGATATAGGCAAGTCTACTATGTTCAAAAACGCGAAAGGTATTTCCCAAGCGAAGATCAATGGAGCATGAGTTTAACTGTGTTTTTTCATCGATACTGGGCTCGATGCGGATAGTTCCGGCGACGAGTGCTTTTCGTAAATCTCGATCAGAAAGTATCATGATGATGAGTATAGCAGAGAAAACGTAATGCATAAACTAGAAACTAACTACTAGTTACTAGTAACTAGTTTCTAGTGCCTAGTTAGATCTGCAACTTTAGATTATTGACAAGCTAAGTTTTCTTTATTACGCTAAGAAGTACATGGGAAACCCTTTAGATCGGGTGTGGCAATTTGTTACATCCGGTAATCGTTCGAAATTATTAGGAATCATCGCGCTTGTTGGCCTCCTCGCAGCAATTCCTATTTCGGTAAAAGTGGCCCAGGAACAACAACAAAGCGAATCACGAGCTGCAGAGTCTCCTTCCTCATCAAGTCGTGTTCCTACTACCCAACCGACGACCGCTCCAGCAAGTGTTGTTGCAGCAAGCACTCCAGATGTTGCCTGTCAAGTAGAAAAAGGCGTTGATATCATCCTTGTTATTGATAAATCCGGCAGCATGAAATCCGCTACCAGCAGTACTGATAAAACGCCCCGATTTACCCGTGTTAAAGAAGCGGCTAAGAGATTTGTTAGCAAACTCGGTTCGAAAAACAAAACAATGCCGGTCGCTGACGGCCACAAAGCGGGACTTGTCTCATTCGCAAATGTAAAAAGTAGTGACACGTCAACAGTAAGCAGACTGGATAGCCCATTGACTACGAGTCTTGCATCGGTAAACTCCAAAATAGATACGCTCACGGCGGATGGTGGAACCTGTATGCAGTGCGGTGTACGGTTTGCAAATGCCGAGTTGAAAGCAAAAAGTCGTGAGGGAGTAAAAAAAGTTGTTATTCTGTTAACCGATGGCCGCCCAACACATAAGGCAAGTGGTCAAGTAACAGTTCCTGCAGTGGATGCCGAAAAAGCAGCATATGATGAAGCACTTCTGGGAACAAACAGTATAGGGACTATTTTCTATACCATCGGTGTAGGAACAAATGTAAATAAAGAATTCTTAACGCAGTTCGCGAAAGCTACGGGAGGACAATATTACTTCGTACCCTCGGCAAGTGATCTTGACGCTATCTATAACAAAATCGCAATCGATATCGTAAAAGGAACGGTAAAAGGAACGGTCTTTAACGATAAAAATGGCAACAAACTAAAAGATAGTGGTGATGCAGGACTTCTTAACTGGAAAGTTACGGTAAGAAACGCGTCTACCAAATCAGCTGTAGCATCTGCAATGTCTGATAAAAATGGCAACTTTACTTTCAACGATATCTGCGATGGCTCTTATACGCTGGGACTTACCTTACAGTCAGGATGGAAACGAATTGAGCCTACAAGTGCCACAGGTTATACTTTCTCTATCACAAAAGGTAACACGTTCTCAGGAGCGCTCTTTGCAGTACAAATCATTCCTACACCTACAGTCACCCCAAAACCGACCGCAACTCGAACACCCACTCCCACGCTGACGCTGACGCCGACGCCCACCACCATTCCAAAACCTTCTATCACATTCTCAGGTAACCCTACGCATGTCGATTTTAATGGCACTTCAACGCTCACGTGGACGTCAACAAACACAACCAGCTGTACAGCATCAGGCAACTGGAGTGGCAGTAAATCTACCTCCGGTTCACAATCAACCGGTGGCCTCTCGCAAACAAATACATTCGCTCTTTCTTGTACGGGACCGGGTGGCAGTACGACAAAAACAGTCACCATTACTGTCGGAGATGCTCCGACGAGCACACCGACATTAACACCCACCCAAACACCGACACCCACCTTAACGCTTACACCAACGGTGACACCAACGCCACTTCCCAACCATACGGTTCTCACACTCGACTTACTGTTTAATGACATTGGCATCGGAGGAGCGAATCCAAACCCGAAACCTCTCCCCTGTCAAAGAGCCAGTTTCTCAGCAACAAGTTGTCTAAGCAATCAAGATCCGCTTCACCCACAACGACCGGTACGTGTATCTGTCTTTGATACAACCAATAAACTCGTGGCTGAAAAAAATGGCATCGTGAGCTATGACACTTTTAGCGGTACCTTTAAAGGCACAATCGATATGGATCTGCTTTCGTCGGGAAATTACTATGTGAAAGTAAAATCAGACTACCAGCTCCAGCGTCTTATTCCTGGTGTCCATGCTATTCAAGCAGAGAAAGTCAATAACCTACCTCAAGCAGCATTTGTCGGCGGTAACGCAAACAAAGACTCAGCGCTGACCATCCTTGACTACACCATGCTTATTGGTTGTTACAGTGATGATCGTCCTGCGGTCGCCTGTGATCCACAGAAGAAACTTGCTACCGACTTTAATGATGACGGAAAAGTAGACTTTAGTGACTATAATTTGTTTATTCGCAATCTCTCTGTACAAAACGAGGACTAAAGCAATTGACATGAGAAAGTAGTTTCTCAATAATACGAATTATGCCGAAAAAAACACTAGGACTTATTCTCGGACTTCTCGCAACGACAGTACTGCTGTTGTTTCTGGCACTTCGTACTGGCAAAGGGCCGTTAACACCATCTCCTGTTTCTGTGTTATCTCCTACGCCGACACCTGTTGTGAGTACTGTTCTTGCGTTTTCACCAAATACGGTAACGCTTGACCAAACGGGACGCGGGACAATCGATGTTAGTATCGATACTGGAGAAAATGCTGTTGCAGCAGTGCAATTAGAGATTGCCTATGACCCAAAGATTTTACGTAATGTAACTATCCAACAAGCAGGTCTTTTCCAAAACGCCAGTCCTTTAAAAAACAGCGTGGACACCAATACCGGTCGGATTACCTTTATTATGGGTATAACACCAGCACAAGCAAAGACTCCAATTAAAGGAAAAGGTAGTATCGCAACAATTACCTTCACACAAGCAGCAACAACGATTGATGGAATAACAAAGATGAGTATCCTTCCGAAGTCACAGGTCGGAGATTTTTATACCGGGCAAGGTCATTCGGTTCTGAAATCAACGGGTGATGCAATGATCACTTTAAATCGACAAGTAGTACCACAGCAGCCATCAACTCCTCCTCAACAAGTGACAACGTCACCTGTACCGCAAACGCCGTAATATATTATTTTCGTTTTCCTTTCTTCCACGGAACCCGTTTAAAAATAGGCGCATAGATATCTTCTTCAAGGCTTATATGTAATCCCGATAGCTCTTCCGGCGTCGGATCATTATCTTGAAAAGTTATGTGAGGAATATCTGTAATGATAGCTAAAGGTGTTTGCTCATTTGCTTCGCCCATAACATAGACTGCTGCTGCTGCTAACCCATCCATAACATTCACTTTCGTTACATGCATTGCCCGGCCGAAAAGATCGGGCTTGCCAATAAGATTATTTAACGGATTAAACCCACTGTGTGTAATAGCAAAGCCTGTTACCCCCCAGCGAAGCGGCGTCGTTTTACTATCGGTAACAATGACTCCGAGATTTTTAAGATTATACTTTTTTCGAAGATATGAGCGGATAGCATTAGCAGATTTCTGTGGATCCTCTGGCCAAAGGATGTACTGACCATTACCATTTGACTCATCAACGCCTCCTGACGCGATAAAAGAGCTATGTCGCACTGCAATAGAGAATCCGTATTGATTCTCATCAGGAGGAAGATACAGTTCTGATTCCTGTTCTACTAGCGAGTTACGATCGGTACTCTCTATAGGCAAAACTCGCCCTTCGCAGATAGAAACGATCTTTGAGGTAACTGCAACAACAGTGTTCTCTTTAAGATCAGGGAGATACTCATCAAGAATACTGAGAATATCGGTATCCTTCGTCGTTACTTTATGTGTCTTGATGGGTATTACATTCATATAATCTAGTATAGTCTGTCATTATAACGCATTTGAGAAACGTAATCACTTGCCACTTCCCCACTATTACCTTATAATGCCGCTCATGCGTTTAGAACAACGATCTTCAGTACGGCAACAAATCCGTGATGCTAGAGTGGAACAAAATATGCGACAGACATATGTTGCAAATAGGTTAGGCATAACGAGTGGTGAAGTTTCTCGGGTAGAAAGCGGAGCAAGACATTTAGAGGCACCCAACCTTGAGGCATTACAAGAAGTAATAAAGATACAACCTGCACGAAGGCTACGATTTATGTTCGAAGGACTTAGGTGGCCTGAAGAGATAATAGAGCCAATGCTCGAAGCTCCAACACTCTTAACTATACACGACATTCCAGAGATAGATCCAGCAACACGGCAAGATTCCTACCCCACTTTTCAAGATCTTCTCAGACATTACATCGCGAACAGCAACTTTCATACGCAAGCTGCTATTGCAAGAGCCGCTGGAATAGATCCGGGGTTTTTGACGCATCTATTACAAAACGAGAAAAAAGCAAAAAAGACAATACCTAATGTCGCTGTAGCTTTACAGGTACCCACTGACGAACTTGCTCAGTTCTATGCAACAGCACAGTACAGCCCTCCTGTCGTGCATGCAGCTATACATGCACATCGCGTCGCAATCGGACTAGACAGGGTTCATTTCCCTATCACTCCATAATGTTCTCTCCTCGTCCTGTGACTGGTGCTCGATCAGGAACTGTTCCCGATCCCCCTACTCCTTGGATAACTCGATCTTCCGGCGGCACTGGTGCGACAACCGTCGGTGTAGGTGTCAAGACGACCGGTGCGCCTCCTATCCCTACTTGTGGGTTATCTCCACTGCTTACTGTCCTCGATGACTGAAATGTGTCACTATTTTTGCTGGTTATCCCATCATTATTTCCCATTTTCGCGATGCCGAAAACTAGTAATGGTATTAACAATAACGGAATAAGTAAAAGAGGTACCCAGGCGAAACTCTGCCCTCTCCGAGGAGGGACAAAATCGATTTGGTCTTTTTGGTAGTAATCCTGCCTATTTCGTTGAAACCATTTTCTCCACATGTTCTTCACCCCCTTCTTTACCCTACAGATATCCTACTACTGCTGTTTTAAAAATGAAGAGAAAATGGGTAAGAGTGGAGTAAGAAATATACCGGAGAAACAAAAAGAGAAAATGGCAAAAATGTGGACTATCGTTCCATCCTTACGAACCAAATTCTAGATGATTTTGTATCTGTTCTCAAGGATTGGCAGATAGTTTTTGAGTAATACCCGCTTACAAAATAAGACCCTCAGGAGGCAACTATGTTTAAAAGGAAAATAGTCATGGTTGAGTACCTATCCATCTTCTCACAATAGTACTGCATTTAATGTAGATTATGCATTGGCGTGAAAAAGAGCATGTTTTGAAGGAGATTTTAGTTGGATGCGAGAGAAAAATTCTGGCTATACCGGTGGCGATGAATGGGTCAGTATAGGCGCTTGGTTTTCTGAAAATTGGTATGATGGTGAGATCAATACGCCCTACAGCGGTGCGAATTGGTATATTAGTCAGGTTAGAAATTACCTTTCTCAAAAAACATGGCTCAAGCCGGATTTCCTCTACTGACCCGTACAAAAGCAAAAGATGGCATTAAACACTTGACAATAATTCAGTAATGTTTCATCATAATAAATAATGCCTAAAAATAAACAGAAGCATAAGAATCGTAAAACGTTTCAGAGGAGAAAAAGCACTACTAGTTCAGCTCCTAATACACTTAGATTTTCTCACCCCGTTATCATTATAGCTGCAGTATCGCTTCTTACCTTACTTGCTGCTGCAAACATTCAAACAACACAAAACCTTACTGCAAATACGCAAGCAAGCGTGCTAGGAGATGATGAGGACAGAGATGAGAATAAACAGGAAGAGGAGAAAAAAGAAGAAAAGAAAGAAGAAAAAAAGGATGAGAATAAATCAGGAAGTAGCAAGGAAGATAAAAAACAGGAAGAACAAAGAGAGAGTAGAGGATCCTCAGGAAGTAAAAACTCTCAATCGACAACGAGGAGTCAAAAATCCGGATCATCAAATATTTTTAAGACACAATCAGCGTCGCCAAAGCCAACAAACTCTGATTCTCTTTCTCCCTCGTCTATAGAGGTAAGCCCCACTGATATTGATGAGGTTGATAATGAAGACGAGGATGAAAATGAACAAGAAACAGAACTGATTACAGCAGATGGTCAAAGGATCAAAACAAAGGTTGAGAATGGTGTCACAACAGAAATTGAAATACGGCGTGGTGAACTGAAGCTGAAATATAAGCTTGAGGATGGACGATTAGTCCTGAAAGTAGAAAATGAAACCGGTGAAGAAGTTGACGTTGATGTAGATGAGCTGCAAGAGTTGGAAGATGAAACAGAAAACGAGTTAGGCCAGCTTGGCGTTGCCGTTACACCGGTTGAGGGCAATACCGTTGCCCTTACTAAAAACCAGGTCGCAGCAGTTACAGACTTTCCCCTCTCAATTGATGTTGGTACAAACCAACTCATTCTCACAACTCCTGAGGGACCGCGCGTTGTCACAGTTCTTCCTGATCAAGCAGTACAGAATTTACTTGCAACCGGAATTATCAACAGAGTTGAAACACAACCTACGGATAGTACTACTCAGACTCAATTAGGAGCATTTACCGGCGTTGTGAAACTTGAGATACGAAATAACGATATAGTGTATAAGGTAAACGGAGTAAAGACTCATCGAATGCTTGGCTTTATCCCTGTTAATACAGACACAACAGCATTTGTCTCAGCAAATAGTGGTACAGTGGTAGCCCAGCAGCGTTCTGTGCTTGCAAACGTCGTTGATTTCCTTTCACCGTAATTGTTGCTTCCTTTTCACAACTTTTTTAACACGGCTAACACTGGCCCAAATGGACTTAAAAGAAAGACATGGCGAGAAGATAGAAATAGAAACTCTGTTAAACCATGCCTATGTTTTTATTAAAAACCCCATTTAGCTTGGTATGACGCCCTTCCTGAAGCCAAGATAAAATATCAGAGGCTAATTTTTCCAAAGAGCGTCATTTACAACTTTAATGGCTTATCGAACCATCAATTAGGCCTTCCCTTCAAGCTAACCAATAACATTGGGTCAAAGATTTCTATGAATGTGGGTCGTGATAGAGTCGAACTATCCACCTCTTCATTATCAGTGAAGCGTTCTACCGATGAACTAACGACCCGTCT
>JGI1357J11328_10001094_pt1 | contig 21286 bp, 19 predicted proteins | sample Subgrocontami54m_FD_11328 | JGI IMG/M metagenome (IMG submission 11328)
TTCAAATCCGCCAAGCTTGCCTAAAAACCTTCCGAACGTCTTTTTCTGCAATATCGCGAAAACGCTAAACCCCACCCCGTCAGCTGCCCACCAGCGTGAAGCTGGCGTTCCTCCGATCGGCGCAGGTCCAGCGAAGCCGCGCCTAGATGTGAGCTTTCAATAGGTTGTCCATCCGGTCCAGACCGAGGAAGCTGAGGTTGCTGAGACTTCAGATTCCAAGGAGAGGACCGGATGAACGTGCACAAGAATGCCCGTCTGACGCCGCGCGGTCGAGAGCGAATTGCACGTCTTGTTGAGAGCGGGCAGCCGCCGAAGGCCGTTGCGGAGGCCGCAGGCGTCTGCCCGCGGACCGTTCGCAAATGGGTTGATCGGTATCGTCGGGAAGGCCTGGCAGGGCTAAGGGATCGCAGCTCCCGGCCACATCGTCTGCACCGGCTGACACCTGATGCGCTCATCGAGCAAGTCGAGGCGCGGCGCCGGCGACGCCACACCGGCAAGCAGATCGCCGCCTCGCTGGGGCTGTCTCCGGCGACGGTCAGTCGCATCCTCAAGCGGCTCGGGCTCAACAGGATCAGTGCGCTGGAACCTTCCGAACCGGTGCGCCGCTACGAGCGCGAGCATCCTGGTGAGATGATCCACCTCGACATCAAGAAGCTCGGCAGGATCGATGGCATCGGCCATCGCATCACCGGCGACCGCAGGGGACAAAGCAATCGGCGCGCTCGCGGCGAAGGGCTCGGCTGGGAGTTCGTCCATGTCGCCATCGACGACAACTCGCGCATCGCCTTTGCCAAGGTCATGCCCAACGAGAAGAAACGTAGCGCCACCGCCTTCCTCAAGACCGCTCTCGCTTATTACGAAAGCCTCGGTGTCAGGGTCGAGCGGGTGATGACCGACAACGGCTCCTGCTACAGATCTTTTGCCTTCCGCAGGGCCTGCAAGCGGCTCGGTCTCAAACACGTTCGGACCAAGCCCTACACCCCGAAAACCAATGGCAAGGCCGAGCGCTTCATCCAGACCTGCCTGCGTGAATGGGCCTACGCACAGGCCTATCATCACTCACGACAGAGAACCGGAGAGCTGCCGTTCTGGCTGCACCAATACAACTGGCACAGACCTCACGCCGGTATCGGTGCTAAAACTCCCATCAGCAGACTCGGTCTAGCCGAGGACAACCTATTGAGGCTCCACATCTAGGTTCGGCTACGGCGCGCTGCAAGACAAGGGCCGCGCGCATGTCGGCCCCAAAGGGCGTCCTATGGGCGTCATGCCGCCGCAGGCGCAAGACCCCGGTCGCTTTCGGATTGCCGAATCCGGCCTTTTGTGGCCATTTCGTCAGCTCGGATGGACGTTTCTGAATTCGACCGAGACCATAGGAGCTCCGCAATGCTGTTGCGTTTCCTTGCCGGCCTTTGCGCCGCCGTCCTGCTGGCGATGACTGCCGCCGATGCCGCGCCCGCACAAAGGCGGAATTTCGATGACACGGTTGCCGGCAACGATCCGATCGCGCGCTTCTTCGGCTTCAGCACCTCGCCGGTGCGCCGCACGACCGTGAGCTATCCCGGCAGTCATCGGCCCGGAACCATCGTCATCAACACCCGCGAGCGCCGGCTCTATCTGGTGCTCGGCAACGGCGAGGCCTTGCGTTACGGCATCGGCGTTGGCCGCGTCGGTTTCACTTGGAGCGGCGCCACGCGGGTGAGCGCCAAGCGCGAGTGGCCGGACTGGACGCCGCCCGAGCAGATGCTGCGGCGCCGACCTGACCTGCCGCGCTTCGTACCGGGCGGGCCGGACAATCCGCTGGGCGCGCGCGCTCTCTATCTCGGCTCCTCGCTCTACCGCATCCACGGCTCGAACGAGCCGGAGACCATCGGCGAGGCGGTATCGTCTGGCTGCTTCCGGTTGACCAATGAGGACGTGATCGATCTTTACAACCGCGTGCCGGTCGGCGCCACGGTGATCGTGCAGCATTAGGTAACTAGTGCCCCGCTTCCGAAGTTCGTGATACATCGCAGCAACCTCTGACACGAACTTCGGAAGCAAAGGGGCACTAGCAAGTCTATAATTCTAGTGCCGCTTTTCGATTTGAAGTTCCTGAACGAGATTGCGGCAAGTGGTGCAGGAACTTCAAATCGGCGGCACTAGTCCCGGGCGCGGCGCACTTAGTACCTCCCCCTGCAAGGGGGAGCATAGGCGGCTTTCAGCCGCCGTTCTTAGCGCTAAGAACGCCGATGCGGAGCATCGGCTATGTTGCGTCAGCAAATCGGGTGGGGGGTCAACGGCATTGCAAACGACCCCACCCTGACCCTCCCCCTTTCAGGGGGAATTGCCGACGCCGCGCCATCAGCGCGTCAGACCCTTACCGGCGAGCTCGTCGAGATAGTCCTGCCAATAGGCGTCGCGATTGCGGCCGAGGTCGCGGAAATAGTTCCAGCTGAAAATCCCCGTCGAGTGCATGTCGTCGAACACGAGCCGCACCGCGTAATTTCCGATCGGGCGTACTTCGAGAATGATGACGTTCTTCTTCCCCGCGACGAGCTTGCGTTCGTCGGGAGAATGCCCTTGCACTTCGGCGCTCGGACTGCGGACGCGCAGCAACTCCGCCGGCAGATCGAACGACTCGCCGCTGTCGAAGGCGACGGTCAGCGTCTTGCGGTCCTTGTGCAGCCGCAGCTCGGTCGGCCACGGCTCCGCTGCGGCATTCATGTGGTCGTCTCCCAAGCCCTTGCGGGCTGAGCGGTCATGTCCCGGTGGCGCGATGGCCGAGGCCGTGATTGGCGCTGCGGTCGGCCGGCGGCTCGACATGGAAGTCGATCACGCAGACCCCGCCCTTCTTCAACACGTCGACGCCTTTCTCGATCGCAGCCTTGACGTCGGCCGCCCGGGTGACCGGCCCGATGCCGACCGCGCCCTGCGCCTCGGCCAGCTTGGCGATGTCCGGCACCGGATCTTCCATGCGCAAGCCGATCCAGCGGTTCTTCACTTCACGGCCGCGCGTGCGCGCGACGTTCTCCTGATGCAGCTCGTCATTGAAGTAGGAGCGGTTGTTGTTGATCAGGACCAGGAGCGGAATGCGATGCCGCGCGGCGGTCCAGATGGCCGTCGCGCCCATGCAGAAGTCGCCGTCGCCCAGCATCGAGATGGCGTAGCGGCCCTGCTGCTGCAGCGCCACCGCCGAGCCGACCGAAAGGCCGGGCCCGGAGCCGAGTCCGCCGCCGCCGTCCTTGCCCAGATAGGCCATGCCGCTCTGGAACGGCCAGAGCTCGATTGGCCAGCCGCGGCCGAGCGTGCAGAAGGTCACGTTCTCCGGATCGTTGAACTGATCGCGCAGCGTGGTGGCGATCTGCTCCATGGAGATGCCGGCGCCATTCGCCTTATTGGCCTTCGGCGGCGCCTTGGCCTTCCACGGATCCTTGCGGCCGGCGCCCAGCACCTCGACCAGTTCCGCGACCACGACGTCGCCGGTGCTGGCCATGGTAACGTCCATGGGCGGCAGCGCCTGATATTCCATGTTGGCGCCGGTATGCAGGTTATGGTCGAGCGTGCAGCTGACGATCTTGCCGGAAACCTTGCCGACATTCTTCGCCTGGCGCAGCGCGCCGCCCAGATCCATCCAGTCCAGCGCCAGGATGACGTCGGCCTCGCACAAGAGTTCGCGCGCGTCCTTGCCGAGCACATTGAAAGGCGGGGTGAAATGCGCAGGGTGGTCGGTCGGAAACATCGCGCCCTGTTTGAGGTCGGTCAGCACGCAGGCGCCCAACCGCTCGGCCAGCCGGATGCGCGGCTGCCAATATTCCGGCTTACGCGATCCGCGTCCGAACATGATCACCGGACGCTCGGCGCGCGAAAGCAGCTCCACCGTCCGATCCACTGCGCTTTTGGGCGGCCGCGCCGGCTCCGCCGGCATGAAACGGCTCACATCCGGCCATTCCGGCTCCTGCTCGAGGCGGGATTCCTGCAGGCCGGCGTCGAGGCAGACATAAACCGGAGCGGTCGGTGCCGAGCGCGTCAGCAGATTGGCGCGGCACATGGATTCCACCAGCGCGTCGGGTGAGGTCGGCTGGTCGTCCCACTTGATGATGGAGCGGATATAGGCGCCCTGATCGCGCGAGGTGTGGATCCAGTCGATCCAGGGGCGGCGCTTTTCCGCGGCAACCGGGCCGGTGGCGCCAAGCACGATCATCGGCACGCGGTCGCACCAGGCGTTGAACAGGCTCATCATTCCGTGCAACAGGCCGACATTGCTATGCAGCACGCAGGCCATGGGTTCGCCGGTGGCCTTGGCGTAACCGTGCGCAATGGCGACTGAATGATCCTCGTGCAGGCAGACTAAAATACCAGGTGTCTCGTTGCCCAGATGATTGACCAGACTGTCATGCAACCCGCGGTAGCTGGCGCCGGGATTCAGGCTGATATACGGAATACCAAAACGGCGCAGCATCTGGGCTGCGATGTCGCTGCCCCAGGCGACCTTTTCGTCCGCTTTGCCTTCGATCTGGTCCAACTTCATCGATGACCTCTTGCTCAACCAGTGCCCCGCCCCGGAAACACCGGCACGGCCTTTTTTATCGTCTCTATTCTCTATAATGTCGGTGCCGTGTTTAACGGCCAAGCCGCCACCGAGCCCGCCGCCAAGGCCGCCGCCAAGGCCGCCGCCAAGGCCGCCCGCTGCTCGATTAAGGCGTAGCTTCCCCGCGCGCAAGCCGTCGCCGCCGCCGGTTGCGGCCTTTCACCGCGTCCGCAAAAGGCGCCAAACGACTTTGCACATGAGGCGATCTTCTGCTTACATCCGGTGAGGTTAGGTTGGCTACCACGCTTTGCCGGCGCGGACCAGGGAGCGGTATTGCGCTTGTAGAGCGCAATGAGTACGGGAGGGGGACAAACCCACGGCAATTCCTGCGGTAGCGATCATGGCTGCCAGCGACACAGGTACGGACCTCTGATCTGACGCGGGGCCTTTAACAAACGGATTCAGGAAACAGCATTCCGACCGCATGGGCTGCGGTCGGCGTGCTCGGCGGCAATCGACCTATCGGGACGAGTTGAGACATGGAAAGCATTGGGGGGGAACTCGCCTATATGGCGGCGTCAGCCGGCAAGGCCTTCATCATCCTGATGGACCCGACCCGCCTGATGTTCCTGGCCGCAGGCTGCCTGATGGGTCTGGTGCTCGGCATCGTGCCGGGCATTGGCGGGCTTGCCGGCACCGCGATGCTGCTGCCATTTACTTTCAACATGGACCCGTACACGGCGTTCGCGCTGTTGCTCGGCCTCGGTTCAACCACCGCCACCGGCGATCCGATTCCCGCGATCCTGTTTGGCGTGCCGGGAGGAGCGGCGTCGGCCGCCACCGTGCTCGACGGCTATCCGATGGCCAAGCGGGGCGAAGCCGGGCGCGCGCTCAGTGCCGCCTATATGGCTTCGTTGATGGGGGGCATTTTCGGCGCGTTCCTGCTGGCCATTTCAATTCCCATTCTGCGCCCGGTGATGCTGTTCTTAGGCTCTCCCGAACTGCTCGCCTTCGCGGTACTTGGCGTGTCCATGGTTGCCTTGCTGTCAGGCAACGCCCCGTTGCGCGGCATCGCCGCCGGCTGCTTCGGCATCATGATCGCGATGATCGGAACCGATCCGCAATCGGGCACTTTGCGGTGGACCTTCGACAGCCTCTATTTATGGGACGGCTTGCCGCTGACACCGCTGTTGCTCGGTATCTTCGCCCTGCCCGAGCTTTGCGACTTGCTGATTAGGCGCAGCGCGATATCGGCCGACACCAGCGTGGCCAATATCTACAAAGGCCAGCTGCAAGGCGTGCGCGACTGCTTCAAGCACTGGTGGCTGATCGTCCGCTGTTCCTGGATCGGCGGCGGCATCGGCTCGATTCCCGGGATCAGCGCGTCTGTTGTCGACTGGCTGGCCTATGGTCACGCCCTGAAAACCGAGAAAGGCGCGAGCGAGACCTTTGGCAAAGGCGACGTGCGCGGGGTGATCGCCTCCGAAAGCTCCAACAATGCCAAGGAGGGCGGCGCGCTGGTGCCGACCGTGGCCTTCGGCGTGCCGGGCAGCGCGACCATGGCGATATTGCTCGGCGCCTTCCTGATTCATGGGCTGGTGCCGGGTCCGGACATGCTCACCAAGCATCTCGACATCACCTATTCGATGGTGTGGTCGGTGGCCTTGGCCAATATTCTGGGCGCCGGCATGTGCTACGCGTTCAGCCCGCAATTCGCCCGGCTTGCGACCCTGCGTTTCAGCCTGATCCTGCCGGCGGTGCTCGGAATTATCTACATCGGAGCCTTCGAGGCGAGCCGTAACTGGGGCGACCTTTATGCCCTGCTGTTCTTCGGGCTGGTCGGCTGGCTGATGAAGCAATTCAAATGGCCGCGCCCGCCGCTCATTCTTGGCGTGGTTCTTGGCGACACGATCGAGCGCTATATGTTCATCTCGGTCGAGCGCTACGGCCTGACTTGGCTGGCGCGGCCGATCGTGGCCGTCCTGTTCCTGATGGCGATCATCGGGCTGGTCCGCCCGTTGCTGCAGGACATTCGCAACCACGGCGGCGTCAAGCGGATGCTGACGGCCTTCCAGGCCCCGACCTTTCACGTGTCGCAGCTGTTCACGCTGTTTATGATCTCGGTGATCGGCGTAATGGCCATCACCGCATTGCGCTGGGACTTCAGCGCCAAGATCGTGCCGCTGGTGGTGGGCAGCGTGGCGCTGGCGGCAGCTGGGTTCAGCCTGCTCAACGACATGTGCCGCAAGCCGGAGACCGTGACCGGAAGCCTGGCGGAACAGGCGATGCAGGAGGTCGAGCGAAAGCTGACCGGCGAACAAAAAAAGATCCACATGGATCTGACATCCGATACCGAGCATCTGCCCACCGAAATCGTCGTCAAGCGGGCGGCACGATTTTTCGGCTACCTGATCGCGTTCATGGGCGTGATGGCGGTGATCGGACTGGTGCCCACGGTCGTGGTCTTCGTCATTTTCTTCATGCGCTACGAAAACAACGAGCGCTGGACGCTGGTCATTCCGTACACGGCGGTCTTGGTGTTCCTGATCAGCTTCGTGTTCGACAACATCATGGCCATCCCATGGCCGCCGACGCTGATCGCCCACTGGTTCCCGGTGCTTAAGTTCCTGCCTTCGATCTAGCGCGGAGCGGCAAAGGAAGCGTTATGTACATCAATTGGTCGCAATTCTTGATGCAATGCCTTGCGCTCACCGGGTGGATTTTCCTGGTCGCCGCGGTCTATGCGATCGTGGAGCCGATCATTCGCGGCCGTGCAGGCGACAAAGCCGAGGGCCAAAATCCTGCTGGCGGCGAAGGACGCTCAGGCGGCTGACGTCTGATAGGCCACGCACCGGCGGCTGCCGGCGGAATTACTTTGATACGGTGAGCCGCCGGTAGGCGGCGACCATCTCCGGCGTGGCGGCGGCTGCCAGCGCGTTCATCATGGCCGCAAGCTGCGCGCCATCGAGCGGTGCGCCGACCGGCTGGTCGATGCGGGTCGCCTCGGCCTGGTATTCCTTATCCGCGCACATCGCCAGGAACGCCTTGCGCAGGATGTCGACGCGATCGGCGGGAATGCCGGGAGGCCCGACCACCGGCAGGCCGAAATTCTCCGACGACAGGACCAGGTCCAGCAGTCCCCTCTGGTTGCCGGGAAAGGCGTCACGCACCAGCGGAATGCCGGTTGCCGTCGCCTTGTTCTGCAGAATCGGAATGACGATCCTGTTCTTCAGCAGGTCCTGGCGGCGCGCAAAGGTGTCTTCCACCGTGAAGATGCCGTCGACTTCGCCCTGCTCCAGCGCCAGGAGAATGCGCGCGGTGGAGCCGTAGCCGACGATCGCTTTGACCGGCACGCCATTGGCCGCCAGCATGGTCGGCACCATGGCGGTCATGGTGCCGCCGCCGAGCGCGCCAAAGCTCAATGTCTTAGGCGACGCCTTCAGCTCGTCGAAGGATTTGATGCCGGAGGCAGAACGCACATACATCATCGAGTTCGGCACGCCGGGGCTGCCGATGTAAGTGAACTTGGTGGGGTCGAAACTGACGCTTGGATTCTTGGTGACGCCCTCGATGAACCAGGAGCGCCCGGGCGTCGCGATGGTCAGTCCATCGGCCGCCACCCGCCGCTCGAGATGACTGGCCGCCACCATGCCGGCAGCGCCTTCCATGTTCTGCACGACCACATTGGGCTGGCCCGGAATGAAGCGTACCAGATGCTTGGCGACCACGCGGGCGGTGCTGTCGACGCCACCGCCCGGCGCAAAGCCCACGATCATGGTGAGCGTCTTGCCCTGGTAGAAATCGGCAGCCAGCGCCCGTGGCGATGGCGCCAGGCCGAAGCCGGCGCACAGCGCGCCGGTTGCGGCACCGGAAAGGATGCTTCTGCGGGAAAGCCGGGCGTCCATCACAGGCGACCGGCGCTATTCGGCCGCCTGCATAACGGCTCCGGTGTAGCCCGCCGCCATTTCCGCGAGATCCGGCAACTCATAATGCAGGACTTCGGTCGTTTCGACCGCGCGCACGCTCGCGCGCTCGCCCTGGTCGAGGAAGACGGTGGTGCGGCGCCGCAGCGGTTTGCCGTCGACCTCGCCCGTTCCCGACAGAACGAGGAAGATGCTGCGCCCCGCGATCGGATAGCTCGCGCCGGTTTCCAGCTTGAGGATGCGTGCCCCCGTGCGCCGTTCGGTAAAGACGCCGAACAGTTTTTCCGACACGCCCTTGGCGCCCTTGACCGCGGCCCACTGGAAGTTGGCCCCATCCATGAAGACCGGCGCGTCGTAGCGGCCCTTCGGATATTCCATCGGGCGCTGATAGTGGTGTTCCCAGATCGCCTGGTAGGCATCCATGTTGCGCTTGCCCGGCACATCGTCGCGACGGTGGAAAATGCCGTCCTTGAACTCGCCGAACTTCTCCAATTCCACCATGCCGGCCTTGACCTCGCGCGGCAGCAGGTAGCCGCTGCCGCTGGCGCCGCCGAATTGCACGACCGCGGTCGAGATCGGTGTCTTGTTGACCTGCGGCCCGTAGTGCACGCCCTCCGGGAAATAGCCAAGCATGCCGGCCTTCAGCACGCCGTCGCGTCCGAAATCGCACTCGCCTTCCAGCATGAAGCGATACTGCTCGAAATTGTGCCGGTGCCGCGGGCTGGCGAAATCGGTGCTGATGTCGCTGATCGAGAACTTGAAATTTCCCAGCGTGCCGGGCTCGCCTTCGAGCAGCTCGCGGGAGTGATAGGTCCCGCCCCGGTGTTCGAGACCGCGCTTGAGGGGGATGTCGTCGATCTGCACGACTTTCATGGCTGCGCTCCTGGACTCAATCGATTGTGCGCTCATTATAACAGACCGCGGCCCGGTGCGGCACCACCGAATTCCTCATGCCTTGCGGCCTTTGACCGGACCGGAGCGAGGTCTTAAAGACAAGCCTATGCACGCATGGGAACGCATCGGGGTTGGCAGCAGCGCCATGGCGAACGAAACCTTATTCCGTTCGCCCGCCAGCGCGTTGCAGCCGTCGTCGGTCGCCATTGTCGGTGCCTCCGAGCGCAGCAAGTGGCCACGCCAGATCATCGATAACCTCAAACAGTTCGGATACGGGGGCCGGATCTTTCTGGTCAATCCTCGCCAAAAAGAGGTGTTCGGCGAGCGCTGCTTCCCCTCATTGCGCGAGCTTCCGCAACCGGTCGATCATGCCATGGTGATCGTGCCGGCCACGGCGGTCGCCGATGTGCTCACCGACGCGGAAGCGGCCGGCGTGAAATCGGCCACCGTCTATGCCGCCGCCATGGGCGACGGCGAGGACGCGGAATCGAAAAAGCGCGGCGCCTGGCTGAAGGACTTTCTCGCCCGCGGCACGTTGCGGCTCGCCGGGCCCAATTGCATGGGCGCGCTCAGCTATCGCGAAAAGCTGTTCGCCTATCCCAATTCCGAACTGTGCCGCCTGCCGCCCGGCCCCGTCGCCTGCATCTTCCAGTCCGGCGGCACGCTGCAGTTCTGGATGAAATCGGCGGGCGACCGCGGGTTGCGCTTCTCGTACGGCATCACCTCGGGCAACGAGGCCGATCTCGATCTTGCCGACTATCTCAATTTCCTGGTGGACGATCCGCACACCCGGCAGATCGTGCTGTTCATCGAGGGCATCCGCCGCCCGCAGGTCTTCATGCAGGCGGCCGCCCGCGCGCTTGCGGCCGGCAAGCCGGTGCTCGCCATCAAGACCGGCGCCACCGCCAAATCCCGGGCCGCGGCGCAGTCCCATACCGGCGCAATCGGCGGCGACTATGCCGCCTATCTTGCGATGTGCGAGCGCCACGGGATCTGCAATTGCCGCTCGCTCGACGATCTGGTGGAGACCGCGCTCGCTTTCGACGGCGGCCGGCTGCCGAAGGGGCCGCGCATCGGCTTCGTCACCACCTCGGGCGGCACCGTCGACCTGCTCTACGACTACGCGGAGGCCGAAGGCTCCGTCATCCCCGCCTATGCGGAAACCACCAACGAGGCGTTGAAGCCGCATATGCAGGAGGGCATCAAGCCGAAGAACCCGCTCGACCTCGGCATCCCATCGACGCTGGAAGCGGCGGCCTCCGTCTGCGAGATCGTCGCGCGCGATCCCAATGTGGACATGCTGGCCTGGGCGGGGACCCTGCCGGCCAAGAAGGCCAACTGGGAGGACGTCTCTCCACTCAAGCGCTTGCTGGCCGGCACCGACAAGCCGGTGCTCGGTTTCGGCCGCATGTCCTACCAGCTCTCCGCCGAATCGATCGAACTGCAGCAGCAGGTCGGCTTTCCATTCCTGCATGGGCTTGAGCCGACCTTGCGGGCGATGAACGCGCTCTGGTTCTATGCCCAGCGCAAGGGCCGCGTACCCCCTGCTCCCGCGCCGGCGTCCGCAAGCACGCTGTCGCCCGCAACGCTCGACGCAACCCTGACCCGCTATGGCATCGCGCTGCCGCAAAGCCGCGNGGTGNCGACCGCCGCAGACGCGGTNGCNGCNGCNGAGGCGATCGGCTTTCCGGTGGTGCTGAAAATCCGCTCGCCCGACATCATGCACAAGACCGAGGCCGGCGGCGTGGTGCTCGATCTGCGCAGCCGCGACGCGGTGCAGAAGGCTGCCGATGCGCTGCTCGCCTCCGCCCGCGCCGCCTATCCGCACGCGAAGATCGACGGCTTCCTGGTGCAGGAAATGGTGTCGGGCGTCGAGGCAATCGTCGGGGCCCGCAACGATGCTCTATACGGCCCCATCCTGCTGGTCGGCGCCGGTGGAACCCTGGTCGAGCTGGCCAAGGACGCGACGCTGCGGCTGCTCCCGGTCACCGAAGCGGACGTGGGCCGGATGATCGACGGATTGCGGCTCGACAAACTGCTCGCCGGCTACCGCGGGCGACCGGCCGCCGATCGCGCAGCCTTGCAGCGCACCGTGCTGGCGCTGGCGCAGTTCTATCTGGACCACCGCGCGAGCATCGCCGACATCGAAATCAATCCGCTGATGGTACGCCCCAATGGCGCGGTGGCGGTCGATGTGCGGGTCTTGTGGCGGGACGGCGCCGAGGGAGACGGATGATGGATTTCGAGCTTCCGGAGGAGCTGCGCCTGTTCAAAAGCTCGCTGCGGCGTTTTGTCGATAGCGAATTGATTCCGGTGGAGCGTGAAACCATCGAGGGCGACGAGCTCAAGCCGGAATTCCGCGAACGCTTCATTGCGGGCGCCAAGAGCCTTGGCATCTGGATGATGGAAGTGCCCGAGGAATACGGCGGCACCGGCTTGTCGCTGTTGGCACGCAGCATTGTCACCGAGGAACTGTCGCGTTCGATTGCGCTGCCGGCGCGCGGGGAAGGCATCACGGGACCGAACGTCCGCGGGATTTTGTACACCCTCACCGGAGAGATGAAGGAGAAATACCTGCTGCCGGTGTTGCGCGGCGAAAAGCGCGCCTGCTTCGCGCAGACCGAGCCGGATGCCGGTTCCGATCCCGGCGGGATGCGCACCAGCGCGGTGCGCGACGGCGACGTCTATGTGATCAACGGCGTCAAGCGATTCATCAGCGGCGCGGACAAGGCCGCCTTCATGCAGCTGATGGTGGCGACCGATCGGGCCAAGGGTTCGCACGGCGGCATCTCATGTTTTCTGGTCGATATGGACACGCCCGGCGTGAAACTCACGACGCGTTACCAGACCATGATGGGCGACAAGCCGTGGGAAATCGTGCTCGACAATGTCCGCGTGCCGGTCAGCCACCGCGTCGGCGAGGAAGGCGGCGGCTTCAAGCTGGCGCAGAAATGGATCGGCGCCGGCCGAGTTCGACACGGCGCGCGCGCGCTCGGCGTTTCCGAGCGTTGCCTGGAGATGGCGACCTCATACGCCAAGCAGCGCTCCACCTTCGGCCGCCCGCTGGCCGACCGGCAGGCCATTCAGTGGATGCTGGCCGACATGTTCATCGAGCTGCAAGCAGCGCGGCTTTTGGTCTACAAGGCTGCCGTGCGCCTCGACAATGGCGAGGACGCGCGCGAAGACACTTATGTGTGCAAATATTTCGCCGATGAAATGGCGTTCCGCCATGCCGACCATTGCCTGCAGATCCACGGCGGCATCGGGCTCACCACCGATCTGCCGATCGAGAAGATGTGGCGGCAGCAGCGCAGCTACCGCATCACCGAAGGGGCCAGCGAGGTGATGAAAATGGTGATCGCCCGGCACGTGCTAAAAGCCTATGGGTGAGTCGCGACGATCGATGAGCTGGGGATCGTCCGAATATTCGTTAACGTCCTCATGGCAATGTCACCGCTCAGTGACTACATAGAGCCTTCATCACACCCGTTAGGATATCGAATGGCACCGCGAGTGATAAAACTGCGCGAACAGGGGAAGTCTGCCTCTGACCTTGAGCAGCAGGAGATTACGCAGCCCGAACAAGCGATTGAGCAGAAAGTCGTGTCGCAGAAGAAACGGCCCGAGATCGGCCGGTTCTGGCTGCAAGTGGACCGGCAAACGAAGGGTTCATACGCCACCATCGAAGCCGCCAAAACGGCGGGAATGGTCGTCAAGAAGGGCCACCCGATCCTGCAAGTCGCCGTCTATGACAGCGTCGACAGCGTGAACACGCTGCTCGAGCTTTCGTAGCTTCATCGTCCGATCTGTGCCGGCGCGACCTCGCAAGGACGTCCGGCAAACCTCCTTGACTACCGTATGCGCCGTGAAAGGATAGCCGGTCTTCCACCGACCGGTCATCTGGGGCTGTTTGCTCATGACGAATGGCGCAGCGCCGCTGGTGAGCGTGATCACGCCGACCTACCAGCGCCACTCCCTGCTTCCATTGATTTGGAGATGCGTGTCGTCGCAAGCGCTCGCCGACATCGAGTGGCTTGTGCTGGACGACAGTCCGTCGCCGTCGTCCTTCATGCAGAGCCTGTCGGACCCGCGCGTTCGCTATGAGCATCGGCCGCAGAAGCTGCCGATTGGAACCAAGCGAAATCTTTTGATCGAACGAGCCCGCGGCGAGATCGTCGCGCAGTTCGATGACGACGACTATTATGCCGAGAATTACCTGTCTGGCATGGTCGCGGCGCTGCGCGAGCGCAATGCCGATTTCGTCAAGCTGTTCGGATTTTTCCTATTCAGCAAGTTTCATTCGCTGTTGGGTTACTGGGACACCACGGTGACCACCGGTCCGCATTTCCAGTGGACCAACGGGCCGATCCGCACCGGTTTCCTGGACGAGCGGACCCGGGGCAATCTGAAGGGCGTCCATCTCGGCTTTGGATTTTCCTATGTGTTCAAGAAGAAGGTCTGGCAGGCGTCGCCATTCCCTGACCTTGATTGGGACGAGGACGGCGCCTTCGCCAGGAAGGCGCTGGAGCGATTCAACCTGGTGGGTCTTGATGATCGCGAGCGCACCTGCCTGCACATCCTGCACGTCACCAACACCTCGCAATGCTTTCCGCAATACGTCGTGCCGGCATTTCTGACCGACACGCTGTTTCCGCGCGCGCGCGAGCACTTGGCAGCCGGTCTGCGGTGATTGGTGGGGCGCTCGCCGGGGAAGCGCGCCTGAAGCAAAGCGTACGCCTCGGCGGCATCACGTCCATCGACGTGGAGCTTCGCGCTCGAGTAGGTCAAGTACACCAATGTGCTCCCGAAAGGCTGAGTCCGCTAAAGGCCGACGTAGCCGACGACCTGATCGAAATCGCGGAGCAGCGCCTCCGACGTCCCCTCCCATGCCACACTACCCTTCTGCACCACATAGTGCCGATCCGCCAAGCGGGCGAGTGCATGGAGATTCTTGTCGACCACGATGAGCGCAAGCCCGCGCCTTTTCAGTTCACCCAGGATGGTCCAGATTTCTCGTCGGATCAGCGGCGCAAGCCCCTCGGTGGCCTCGTCGAGAATCAGCAATTTCGGATTGGTCATGAGCGCGCGCCCGATGGCAAGCATTTGCTGCTCGCCGCCAGACAAGCGCGCGCCGAGCTGATCGTGACGCTCCGCCAACAGCGGAAACAGCCCGAATACCCGCTCCAGCGTCCACCCTTCCGTGCCATCGGCCGGGTTCGATGCAGTGGCGATCAAGTTCTCTCGCACCGTCAACGTTAAAAAGACCTGCCTGCCCTCGGGCACGATGCCGATCCCCGATCGCGCGATCCGGTGGACGGGCTTTCCCCGCATTTCATCCCCGAGAAAGACCACGCGTCCGGCCGTCGGCCGGATCACGCCGAGGATCGCGTTGATGGTCGTCGACTTACCCATGCCGTTTCGGCCCATGAGCGAGACGACCTCGCCGGCGCGCACATCGAGACGCATCCCGAACAGGGCTTGACTGGCGCCGTAGCTCGCCTCCAGTCCATCGACGTGAAGGATGGGGTCCGCGCTCATCAGCCGCCCTCGTCATCGCCCAGATACGCGTTGCGAACCCGTGGATTGCGGCGGATATCCTCGGGCGCCCCGGTGGCGATGAGGCGACCTGCAGCAAGCACCGAGATGCGATCGGCAAGCGCAAACACGGCATCCATGTCGTGCTCGATCAGCAGGATCGAATGAGCGCCTTTGAGACCGCGCAGGAACTCCACCATCGCCCGCGATTCCTGCGGTCCGAGGCCGGCCATCGGCTCATCGAGCAGCAATAGCGCGGGCTTGCAGACGAGTGTGAGCGCCAATTCGAGCACCCGCCGCTCGCCGTGCGACAGCGCGGTTACTGGGATATCGGCGCGCTCGGTAAGCCCGACCTGTCGGAGTATGTGGCGCGCCGGCTCGGTCAAATGCGTGAGTTGGTCCGCCGCGCGCCAAAACCGAAAGCTGTGCCGCTGCACGCCATGCACGGCGATGGCGACATTGCCGAGCGCGGTGAAGCTATCGAACAGGCTGCTGATCTGGAATGATCGTCCCAGCCCTGCCCGCACCCGTTGATGGACCGACAAGTCCGTGACGTCGCGGCCGTGAAACCATATTCGACCGGCATCGGGCCGGAGCCGCCCGGCGATTTGGTTGATCAGCGTCGTCTTGCCGGCGCCGTTTGGTCCGATCAGGGCGTGTACCTCGCCGCGCCAGACCTCGAGATTCAGATCGGCCGTGACGGTCAGGGCGCCGAACCGCTTGGTCAGGTTCTCAATACGCAGCACCGTGTCTGTCATCGATCGACCGCCCGCAAGATCATTGCATAGACGCCATCCTTGATCAGCATGACGCGCACGATCAGCAGCGGTCCGAACAGCAGCATCCAGTGCTGAGTGATCTCGGAGAGGATTTCCGCGAAGAACAGGTAGATCGCCGCGCCGATGATCGGACCGATGATGGTGCCTGCGGCGCCGAAGATGACCATCACTAGGAGTTCCGCCGAGACCTGCCAACTCAGCATTCCTTGCGGCGCGACATATTGGTTGAGATTGGCGAGCAGCGCACCGGCAAGACCGGCAATCGCGCCGGAGATCACGAACGCCGCCAGCCGATAGGGATAGGGAGGCACCCCGACCGCCTCCAGACGGTCGCTGTTGTCGCGGCTCGCTCGCAGAACGACGCCGAATTCGGCATTCATCGCCCGCGTCGCAAAGACGACCACGGCGACGAGCAGCACGAGCACAACATAATAGAACGCGACCGGGCCGGAAATGTCGATGAGGCCGGCGAATGTATTCCGGCTGACCAGCGAAAAACCGTCGTCGCCGCCATAGGCGCGCAGGCTTTGCGCGACGTAGTAGACCATCTGCGCGAAGGCGAGCGTGATCATGATGAAATACAACCCGGTCGTGCGCAGCGATAGCGCGCCGATAACCAGCGCGGCGAGCAGCGCGGCGGCCACCGCGAGCGGCCAGCAGAGGAACGCGCTCACGACACCGGCATTCGTCAACATTCCGACGGCATAGGCTCCGATACCGAAGAACGCCGCATGGCCGAGGCTGATCAGTCCGGCGTAGCCGAGCAGGATGTCGATCGCCACCGCCGCCATGCCGTAGATCATGATGCGGGTCGCGAATTTGATGTAGAAGGTGTCACCGGTGAGCGGCACCAGCACTCCGATCAGCAGCAGAGCGGCGAGGATCCAGAAACGGCCAGTGGCGGGAATCATGGTGCGGCTCAGCTGGCGTGAGACGGAAACAGGCCGCTTGGTCGCCACAGCAACACGCCGGCCATGAGAATGTAGACCGTCATGTTGGACAGCGCATTGCCGGTGCCCGTGCCGAACACGACGGGCAACAGGACGCGGCCGAAAGTGTCGAGCACGCCGACGAGCAGGGCCGCGATCAATGCACCGCGGATCGAGCCGATGCCCCCGATGATGACCACGACCAAGGTGAGCACGAGGATCGGCTCGCCCATGCCGGAATGGACGGCAAGAAGCGGGCCGGTCATCATGCCGGCGAGGCCAGCGAGCACGCCACCGAGCGCGAAGATCAGCATGTAGATGCGGGAGATGTCGACGCCCATCATCTCGACGACCAGCCGCTTCTCCGCGCCGGCGCGAATCAGCATGCCGAGGCGGGTCTTGGCGATGACCAGATAGAGCGCAACGCCCACCAGTACCGCAACAGCAGTGATGGCGAGGCGGTAGGCCGGATAGGCGGCCCCCTCGAACAGCCGGACCTGGCCGGACAAAAAGCTCGGGATGGCGATGTAGAGCGGATCGCGCCCCCACAGAACGATGACCAGCTCATTGAAGAACAACACCAAGCCGAAGGTGGCGAGCACCTGGTCGAGGTGACCGTGCCGGTAGAGCGGGCGAATGATCGTCCGCTCGAGCAACAACGAAAGAATCCCGATCGCCAGCAGCGCCAGCACCACGCCGGCGGCATAGGAGTGCGTCCACGCGATCCATTGCATGAGGAAGTAGCTGCCGAGCATGAACATGGAGCCATGCGCGAGGTTGATGACGTTCATGATTCCGAAAATGAGCGTCACGCCGACGGCGAGCAGAAACAGCATCATGCCGAACTGCACGCCGTTGAACGCTTGCTCGAGGAGCAAGGCGGGGGCCATGGCTCGACGTGAACTCCCGATCGCCTGACTTCGCTTTGCAGACCGCGCAACGCAGCCGCTATTTCGGCATTTTGCACTTCTGGTAGTCGGGATCCATCTGGTCCTTGATCGCGACGCCTATGAGCTTCGAGTAAAGTTGCCCCTTGTCGTTCTTGGCCACTTCCTCGACGTAGATGTCCTGGATCGGGAAATGATTGGTGTTGAAGCGAAACTTGCCGCGCACCGATTGGAAATCGGCCTTCCGGAAAGCCGCCCGCAGCGCGTCCTGGTCGGCGAGGTTGCCCTTCACCGCGCGCACCGCGCTGTCTATCAGCATCATCGCGTCATACTGGCGTGCGGCGAAGCCGGTCGGATCGCGCTTGAACTTGGCGCGGTAGGCTTCGACAAAACGCTTGTTGGCGGGATTGTCCAGCTGGTGGTTCCAGCTCTCCGACATGACGACGCCGAGCACTGAATCACCCTGCGCCGGGAATAGCGTCGGATCGGAGAACGCCCCCATCGAATAGAGCGGGATGCGGCCCTGCAACCCGGCCTGGGCATATTGGCGAGCGAAGGCCACCGCTGATGAGGCGAAGTAGAAGACGAAGACGGCGTCGGGATTGGCGGCGCGCAATTGCGTCAGCTCGGCGGAGAAGTCGAGTTGCTTAATCGGGGTGTAGACCTCCGCCACCTTCTCGCCTTTGAAGCCGCGGATAGCCGCCTTGGTGTGCTCCCAGCCGGCCTGGTAGTCCATGCCCATGAAATAAGCGCGCTTGTGCCCCTTCGCGCTCATGTATTCGCCGACCGCGATGTCCCATTGGTCATTGTGGAACGAGGACACGAACAGGTTGGGATGGCAACCCTCGCCGGCGAGCGTAGAGGGACCCGCATTGGCGCCGACGACAAAAGCTCCGCCGTTGAGCAGAGGCCTCACCGACGCCATCATGGTATGGCTGAACGGCAGGCCGGTCACGATCTGGACCTTGTCGCGGTCGATCAGCCGATTGGCCGCCTGAGCCGCCTCGCCCGGATCGCCCTTGTCGTCGGCGACGATGATCTCGGTCGCCACGCCGCCCACCTTGCCGCCGAGTTGCTCGATGGCAATGTCGAAACCGCGCTTCTGCTCGGCACCGGCGATCGAGAGCTGGCCGCTGAGCGCCGTCAGCAGGCCAAGGCGAAGCTCTTGCGCTGCTGCCGTGCCAGACCACAGCGCGCCCGCAACGAACATGGCAATGCAAAGTCGTCCGTGCATGTGTTGCTCCCTGAACATGTGTTGCTCCCTGATTTTTGCGGCTCGTTGGCTGGCCGCATTGAACCCGCGCGCGCCGTCAGGCGGCGCGCCGTTTATGTGAGCCGTTGAATGCCGGAGCGACCTCCCGCATGAAACGGTCCATCTCCTCCTTGACCTGATTGTGCGGCTTCAGACCGACGTTGAAATAAAGGATCACCTCCTCGAAGCCGGTCGCCTCAACCTTCTTCAACGTGTCCATCATCCGCTGCGGCGAACCGAGCAGCACCGAGTTCTCGGTCAGGTCTTCCGGCCTGACCTTGTGCAGCCGGTCGACCATGTCGATGAAATAGCGGTAACTCGGCGGCGCCGTTTTCGGATCTCCCGGCAAAGCCGGGATGACGCATTCCTTGTAGTAGCGGATCTGGCGTGCCCGCTGCGCTGCTTCCTGGTCCTTGTCATCGGCAAAATGCGTGAAATAGCTGCACATCAGACGGCCCGGTTTCTTGCCATACTTGGCGCAGCTCTCCTTGTAGAGATCGGCGACCTGCTTGAGGCCGCCGTAGCTCATGGCGGCGGCGAAGGGCGCCACGATCAGTCCGCAGCCGAGCCGCGCGGCGAGCTCGATCGACGGCTTCGAGAACGAAGCGACGTAGGTCGGGATCGGCTGCTGCACCGGCTTTGGCGTGACCCTGACATCGTCGAAGGAATAATGTTTTCCATGGTGCGAAATTCGGTCTTCCGCTTCCCACAGCTTGTGCACCACATCGAGGCCTTCTTCGAAAATGCTTTGATTGTCTTCGAAGGAGACATGGAATGGCAGGTATTCCCGCTTGTCGTAGCCGCGCCCGACGGCGAAATCCACGCGCCCGTTGCTCAAGAGGTCAAGCGTCGCCCATTGCTCGGCGACGCGGATCGGATGGTGCAGCGGCAGCACAGTGACCGCCGGCGCGAGGCGGATATCCTTCGTTCGTGCAGCGATATAAGCGAGCACGAGGTCGGGACAGGATAGCACGCCGAGTGAATTGAAGTGGTGTTCGCCGATCCATGCCGAATGCATCCCGAGCTGATCGGCGTACAGCGCTTCGGCCGTGATATCGGCAACGAATTGGTTCGCTGCGCGCGTGTTGTTATCGTAGTGATTGTCGCTGAGCGTGAAGTAGCCGAATTCCACTTTGAGTCCTCCCGCCCTAACCAAGCGCCGACTGGAAAGCCGCCGTTTCCCGGCGTGAGGCGGCACTTTGACTGGCGCTCCCTAGGGGACTCGAACCCCTGTTTTCGCCGTGAGAGGGCGACGTCCTGGGCCGCTAGACGAAGGGAGCGGAATGCCTGTTCGATAACCCCGATCACGCAGCGGCGCAAGCCCGGGCGCATGGCCGGTAGCGAGGCGCTGCGGAGCAGGCTAGGTTCGCGGCCAACGCGCCCATGCCGGGACGAGTAATGAGGGAGGGAATAGACATGATGAGTGAGTTTCTGCGCACCCGCGTTGTTGCATTACTGGCCGCCACCGCCGCGCTGTTCCCGGCTGCGACTTCCGCCCAGACCGTCATCGACGAATGGTCCACGGTGAAGGCGCCGGCGGCACCGCAGCTCAAAGAAGTCACCATCGTCCCGGCAAAGACCGCTGTGCTGGTGCTCGATTACAACAAGAAGAGCTGCACCGCCGCGCAACGCCCGCGCTGCGCCGCCGCGCTTCCCAAGGTGGAGAAATTCCTGGCCGAGGCGCGCGCCAAGAGCATGACGATCATCCACATCTACAACATCATCATGACCGCCGCCGATCTCGCGGTGGCGCCGGCGCCGGGCGAGCGGGTCATGCAGGCCTCGCTCAACAAGTTTCACGGCACCGATCTCGAACAGTCGCTGAAGGCGCGCGGCATCGACACCGTGCTGATCACCGGCACCGCAGCGAACAGCGCAGTGCTGTTCACCGTCGGCGGCGCCGCCATGAGTGGATTCAAGGTGATCGTGCCGGCCGACGGCATGCCGGGCGACGGCCCCTATCAGGAGCAGTTCACCGCCTGGCAGATCGCCAATGCGGCGACGGTGAGCAACGCCTCGACGCTGACGCGCTGGGACATGATCAAGTTCTAAAGCGCGCGCCGGGCTCACTGTTCGCGGGTAGATGGAATGGTCGGCGGCACCGGCCAGGTGTGGACTTTTTCCCAGGCGCCGTTCTTGCGCGCATAGAGCGCGAATTCGTGGCGCGGCGCCGGCACGCCGACCTTGGGGGCGATCTCGCCGATATTGCCGTGCACGTCGTGGATCAGCAGATAGTCCGCCTGCCCGCGCGCCGCGAGATCGGCGATCTGGTTCAAATCCTCGCCGTACCAGAAAGCGCGGGTCTCCACGCGACGCGCCGGCAGCTGCAACAGGTCGTACTGGACCATGAACGGATAGGGATCGAGCTGCCAGGCCATCGGCAGCACCAGCTTGGCGCCGGGCGGGATGATCCGGTTGAGCTCGGCGGTGATGCCGCGCACGAAATGCGGCCACAGCTTGGCGCGCGAGGCGCCGAGATCGCTGCGCAGCGGCAGGGCCGCCAGCGCCAGCGCCGCGGCGATCAATGCCGGCGCCGCGCCGCTCAGCCGCAGCCATGACGGCAGCGGCGCGCTCGCC
>JGI1357J11328_10001097_pt1 | contig 21195 bp, 23 predicted proteins | sample Subgrocontami54m_FD_11328 | JGI IMG/M metagenome (IMG submission 11328)
CATTGACGCGCAGACCTATTATTTCAAGGCGGAGGTCGGCGCGNTGCAGGTCGATGCAGCCGGGAAGCGCGTGCAGGCCGCCGAATCCCAGCTTGCGGCGGCGCGCAGCGGCCTAATCCTGCGGACCAGCCTCGAGCTCGACGTGCTCGGCGCCCAGTCCGCTTTGCTCGCTGCGCAGCGGGATCTTTTCAGGGCGCAGGCCGACAGGATGGTGGCCGTGCTGCAACTGCGGCAGGTGAGCGGTGAATTGACCGACGAGGATATCGAAGTGTGGTCGAGGCTGCTCGTTCCCTTCGAGCAGCGAGCTGCCGTGAACTGATTGGGGGTTTCCCCCAATGATGCATTAACCTAGAAAGTTATTTCAACGCAAAGACGCGAAGGGGACAGAAAGAGAAATGAAAGGCAGAAAATACTTTGCGCCCCTTTCTTCTCTTCTTCGCGTCTTTGCGTTTAATCGCCGTTTTTGGATCAAATAGTGTTTACCGCGTCCCGCTGAGGGGACGGTAAACGCGGCCAGCAGGATCATGCGCATTCTGTTTGTTCATCAGAATTATCCGGCTCAATTCAGGCATCTCGCGCTGCATCTCGCTCGCGACCCGGGCAACGAGGCGGTGGCTCTCACCCTCAAGGGCGCCGACGTCCATGACGGCGTAAAGGTGGTGCGCTGCAAGCTGACCCGGGGTGTGCCTCGCGAGACGCATCCGTGGGCCAAGGATTTCGAGGCCAAGGTAATCCGCGGTGAAGCGCTGGCGCGGGGCGCACGGGGCCTTCGCGATTCAGGTTTTCGGCCCGACGTCATTTACGCGCATTCCGGGTGGGGGGAGGCCCTGTTTCTGAAAGAGGTGTTTCCGCGCAGCCGCCTCATCTGCTATGCGGAGTTCTACTACCGTTCGACAGGTCTGGATGCCGGATTCGATAATGAATTTACTGCGCCGTTGGATGAGGACGGAAAGTGCCGCACCCGCATCCGCAATGCAAACAATCTGCTTGCGCTTGAAGCATGCGATCTCGCGATCGCCCCCACCGAATGGCAACGCTCGACTTACCCTGAGGAATTCCGCCACAAAATCGAGGTGGTGCACGACGGCATCGACACTGACGCCATCCGCCCGGCGCAGGGCGTGCAGGTTCGAATCGGTGAAGCCGGCGTCAAGCTTGGCCAGGACGACGAGGTCGTTACTTACGTCAGCCGCAACTTGGAGCCCTATCGCGGATTTCCGACTTTCATGCGCGCGCTGCCCGAGCTGCAGCGGCTGCGGCCGGCGGCACACGTTGTGATCATAGGCGGGAACGCGATCAGCTACGGCGCACGCCGCAAAGACGGCAGGACCTACAAGCAGGTGATGCTGGATGAAGTGGGTGGCGGGCTCGACATGAGCAGAATCTATTTCGTCGGTCACGTTGCACATGACGCTTTCGTCCGGTTGCTGCAGTTGTCTTCAGCGCATGTGTACCTGACGTATCCCTTCGTGCTTTCCTGGTCCATGCTCGAAGCCATGGCGGTCAAGGCGCCGCTTATCGCATCGTCAACGCCCCCGGTGTGCGAGGTCGTGCAAACCGGCGTGAATGGACGGCTGGTCGATTTCTTCGACGCGCAAGGACTGGCACGCGCGGTTGCCGATGCCCTGGAGCAGCGCGCCGATTGGGTGGAAGTGCGAAGGCGCGCGCGACAGACGGTCGTGGACCGTTACGACCTCAAGCGGGTGTGCCTGCCGCGCCAGCTCGCGCTGCTCGGCGGCATAATGGGGTCAGTGTGACTTTTCCGTATCGTAGGCGTTGTAGGGGGAATCTGAATGACGAGACCTCTTTCCGTGGCACGCCGAGCCCGACTTTGCCTCTTACGGGACCTGGTCCGATCAGCGCAAGGTTGCGCTTGCCTGTCGCCAAGGTTATACTAAAGTAACACCTTCCATTCGGAGCCCTCATGCCCGTCACTACTTTGCGCGCCTCGGGCGGCGCCGTCGTCATGTCGGTACCAAGAAAATTGCTGGAAATCGTCAACTTGCGAGTCGGATCGAAGGTTGAGATCGGCGTAAAGGGCGACGGCCTCGTCGTGAATCCCGCGCGCCAGTCCAATCCGCGGTACACGCTCGAGGAAATTTTGTCGCAATGCGGCCGCGATGCGTTCCGCAAATCCCGCGCCGATTCCGATTGGCTCGATGACAGGCCGGTCGGCAAGGAGGCGATCTGAAACGCGGCGTGCCTGAACGCGGCGACATTCTTTCGTTGAACCTGGATCCTGCGGTCGGCACTGAGCAACAAGGTCGTCGGCCGGTACTTGCGCTGTCCTCGTGGCCGTTCAACGTCCGCTCCGGTCTCGTCCTGGTCTGCCCGATCACCCAAGGCGGGCGGTTTGCGCGTGAAAACAGATTTGCAGTCCCTCTCACCGCCGGTGACACAAGAACGCAGGGCATCATCCTCTGCCACCAACTGCGCACCATCGATTACAAGACAAAACCCCGCGATGTTCGATTCGTCGAGCGCGCGCCTGATCCCATCGTTCAGGAAGCGCTCGCACTCGCGCAAACGCTCGTCATGAGTTAATGGGGTCAGTGCAGAATGGCACTTACAACACCGCGGTCTTGAAGCCTTTTTCAACACCGGTTCGAAGGCCGGGACTCAGCCGCACCATGCCTCCAAGCTAAGCCGTCAGTTGGAGCAATTGAATCGTGCCAAGTCGTCGGAAGACATGAATGCCCCGGGCTGGCGACTGCACCGGCTTTCAACCGGACATTGGTCGATCTGGGTTAACGGTAACTGGCGAATGACCTTTGTCTTCGAGGGCGAGGACGTTGTGCTGGTGGACTATAAGGATTATCACTAGGAGTAACCATGGGACGCATGTTCAATCCGCCCCATCCGGGCGGGACGCTGAAAAATGACATCCTGCCTGCCTTGGGGCTTACGGTGACCGACGCCGCGCACCAGCTCGGTGTGACACGAACCGCGCTCTCCCGCGTTCTTAACGGGCGCGCGGGTATTTCGCCGGATATGGCGCGGCGCATTGAAGCGTGGCTGGGGCCNGAACGTGGCGGCAGGGCGGATCTGTGGCTGGGTATGCAGATGGATTACGACCTTTGGCAGGTTGAACAAAAGCCCATGCCCAAAGTGGAGCGTGCACCGGTGGTAACCTGAGGAAAACGGAACGCACACCTTTTATGTTCGCCCGCCATCGCGGGCAAGCCCGCTCCCACAGCTCTGCTGACCCATCCCCATCCCAGCCTTCCCCTTGAAGGGAAAGGAGGAAAAAGCACTGCGTGCAGTGACGCAACCCATCTCCATCCCAACTTTCCCCTTGAAGGGGAAGGAGAGAATGGCGCTCCTCATCCTCCCCGTTAATTACGCGGCCGAGTTGACGCTTTCTTTCGTGGGATATACAATTTTGCAACGTATATCTAAGCAGGAGCAAAACGCCATGCACATATCCAAGTGGGGCAACAGTCTGGCGGTTCGTTTGCCGTCCGTCGTGGTGGAGGTTCTCGGCCTAAAAGAGGGCGACGACATCGAAATCGAGGTCGCGGGCGCACGGGTTTTCGAAGTGAGGAAGAAACCGGAAGCGCGGGAACTCCTGGCACGACTGCGAAAATATCGNGGCCGCATGCCCGCCGATTTCAAGTTTGACCGGCTCGAGGCCCATGAGCGGCACGATTAAAACATTCTTCGATACCAACGTTCTGCTTTATCTGCTGTCCGGGGATGCCGCAAAAGCGGATCGAGCCGAAAGCGCTGTGGCAGGCGGCGGCTTCGTGAGCGTCCAGGTCCTCAATGAATTTGCTGCGGTCGCTTTCCGCAAACTTGAAATGACTTATCCGGAAATCAGGAATGCCCTGGAGCCGATTCGGGCCGTGTGCGAGGTTGTGCCGATTACTTCCGGCACACACGATCTTGGGCTTCAGATTGCAGAGCGTTACGGGTATTCGGTCTATGACGCATTGATCGTCGCATCAGCGTTGCTGGCAGGTTGTGAAATGCTTTGCTCGGAAGATCTGCAAGACCGCCAGTGGATCGATGAGCAGCTCGTTATCAGAAACCCGTTTCTCTGATAAAGGGGCGGGACAGCTTTAATGTCCGTTCGCCATCGCGGGCAAGCCCGCTCCCACAAGACCTGTGCTCGCCGGGCAAGCCCCCCTCCTACAACTTATTCCAAGGATTACCACGAGTCGAATGAAAAACTGGAAACGCATCGTTTTGGCCGGCGCCGTGATCGGCGGGGCCGCCTGCGCCGGCCAGGCGCGCGAAGATCTGGAAAACGCCGTTGTTCAGGCGGGTATCGATGCGCAGACCTATTATTTCAAAGCCAAGGTCGGCGCGCTGCAGGTCGATGCCGCCGAGAAGCGCGTGCAGACCGCGGTATCGCAGCTTGCCGCGGCGCGCAGCGGCCTGACCCGTGGCACCAGCCTCAAACTCGGCGTCGTCGGCGCCTAAGCCGCTTTGCTCGCTGCGCAGCGCAACCTTTTCAAAGCGCTGGCCGACCACGCATGGTGGCGGTTCTGCAATTGCGACAGGCGAGCGGAGAATTGACCGACGAGGACATCGAGGTGTGGTCGCGTCTGCTCGTTCCGTCATAACGAGTACGCTGGCGCGCCGCGAAATGGCGAGCGGTCCCTTTTGTCGATTCTTGACAAGATCCCAAACATGCGCTCAAATAGGTACCTTAACGAGTACTTATTAAGGTGCGTGACATGAACACGATTCCCGCTCANGACATCAAGCGCAGAGGCATTTCAGCCGTGGACGAGGCGTTGGAAAAAGGCCCGGTGCATGTGATCAAGAACAACCATCCGCAGTATGTGGTGATGAAGGAAGACCGTTATCAGGAATTGCTCGAATCACAGCAGGACGCCTATCTTGCGCGTTTAAAGGCATCGCTTGAAGACGTCAAGGCGGGGCGGGTGCAACGTTTTCATTCCACCAGGGATTTGCTTAAGGCAATTGATTCGGTCGACGCCAAATGAGTTTTGCGCTGGTCACGCCAGACAGCTTTTTGCGACAAGCACGGAAGTTTTTCCAGAAACATCCCGACCTCAAACCCAAGTTCAAACTGGTCCTGGAGAAATTACAGGCCGACCCTTTTCAGCCGGGCCTGAATTTGCATGCGCTGACCGGCGCATTGAAGGGCTTGAGCGCCGTCAGCCTGACCTACAGTTTTCGTGTCGTTCTCATGCTGCGGGTGACAGAAAAGGAAATCATCCTGTTGGACATCGGTAGTCACGATGAGGTATATCGTTAGCCGGCAAACCGGCTCCCGCATAAATGCTGATCCCCGCGGCCAAATCCCTTAACGCACCCGCGGGGCAGAACCCCGGGGTCGCGATCGTCATTGTCAATTACAACGGCGGCGAGATATTTGCGCCGTGCGTGGCGGCGGCGCTGTATCGGCGCGCGGACGTGCTCTACCAGCGGTGGCGCGAAAGTCTGCTGTTCCCGGATGCCGGACGGTGACGCAATGCCCGCTGCACTGTCCGTCTCTATCGTCACCCATGCACCGGACCTCGTGCTGTTCGCGCAGGCGCTCGATTCGCTGCGTGGCGCGCTGGCCGTCGCGCAAACACAAGGTACGCTCTCCCGCGTCGAATTGAGCGTGATCGACAATGGCCCGGGAGGGGATTGGAGCAGGTCGCTGCGCGCGCTGCTCGGGCGAACATTTGCGGGTACGTCATGGGCAGCGGCACACCTCGTGACCGGGCACGGCAACGTCGGCTACGGCAGGGGACACAATCTCGCGCTGCTGCACTCCGGTGCGGATTACCACCTGGTGCTCAATCCGGATGTTTTCATGCACGAAGAAGCCGTGCACCGGGCCATAGCCTTCATGCAGTCGCACCGCAATGTCGATCTGCTCGCGCCGTTTGTCACCGGCCCAGACGGCGCGGTGCAATACCTGTGCAAGCACTATCCTGCGCTTATCGATCTTGCGGTGCGGGGCTTTGCGCCGCCGGTAATCCAGCGCTTGTTCCGCCGCCGGATCGAGCGCTACCAGATGAAAAGCGAGACCGACAGCGGGGAAGCGTTCGACGTGCCGCTCGCAAGCGGGTGCTGCATGTTCCTGCGCTGCGCCGCGGCCAAAGCGCGCGGCGGATTTTGCGATGATTACTTCATGTATTTCGAGGACTTCGACCTGAGCCTGCGCATGGGCGAGCACGGGCGCCTGGTGTGCGTGCCTCAGGTCAGAATCGTGCACCACGGCGGCTATGCCGCGGCCAAAGGGGGCGCGCACGTTCGCATGTTTCTGCGTTCGGCACTGACGTTTTACAACCGCAACGGCTGGAAGCTGTGGTGATCGGCACAATTGATCAATCGCCGGCAAGCCGGCTCCCACGAAAGGCTGGACCATGAATGTGGGAGGGGCTTGGTTGTAGGAGGGGGCTTGGCCCCGATAAAGTCCAGACATTTATGACCGACAGTCAATGTTTACACCGATAGCAGGTGAAGAGTTAACCCTGATCGCGCGCAAGTGAAGCGTCGTTCGTCATGGCGGAATGGCACCCGCGCAGGCTTTCATGCCAGTTCGCCAGCGTGACGCCGAAACGCGCGTTGAGCCTGGCATTGGACAGCACCGAATTCGCCGGGCGGCGGGCCGGCAGCGGATAAGCACTCGTAGGTATCGGAACGACGCGGCAGGTATGCCCCGCGCACTCCAGTATCGCCCTGGCAAAACCGCACCAGCTGGTGTTGCCGGCGGCACTCAGGTGATAGGTTCCGCTCGCATCGGCGTGATCGCTGGCGAGCACTTGCGCGGTGGCTTGAGCGATCGCGCGGCACCAGGTCGGCGCGCCGGTCTGGTCGTCCACGATCCGCAGCTCGTCGCGTTCCTGCGCGAGGCGCAACATGGTGCGCAGGAAATTTTTGCCGCGTGCGCCGTAGACCCAGCTGGTGCGAAATATCAGATGGCGCGCGCCGCTCGCCGCGACGGCGCGCTCGCCTGCAAGTTTCGAGCTGCCGTAAACATTGATCGGGGCGGGCGTGTCGTTCTCGGCGTAGGGCCCGGATTTGGCCCCGTCAAAGACGTAATCCGTCGAGTAGTGAACCAGCAGCGCGCCGGTTTTTTTCGCGATCTCCGCCATGATGCCGGGCGCGACACCGTTGATCGCGAGCGCGAGCGCGGGTTCCGACTCGGCCTGATCGACTGCGGTGTAGGCTGCCGCGTTGACTATGATCTGCGGATCGCAGGCGCGAAGCGCTGCGCGTATTGAATCCGGGTCGGCGAGGTCCATCTCGCGGCGGTCGAGCGCCACGATTTGGCCGAGCGGCGCCAGCGCGCGCTGCAGTTCCCAGCCGACCTGTCCGGTTTTGCCGGTGATCAGAATTTTCGTCATGTCGATATCGTTGGCCGGCGGCCATTCTATGCGGAAAGCGCCAATCGGTGTAGGCTAAGGCCCTCCGAAACGGCGCGATCCGCGCGGGGCGATGATAAAAAAAGTATTGCTGGTCAAGACCTCCTCGCTCGGGGACTTGATTCACAACCTGCCGGTGCTCGACGATCTGCGCTCCGCGGTGCCCGGCATCGAGATCGACTGGGTTGTCGAGGAACTATTTCGGTCCGTTCCGCTTTTACATCCCGGACTTGCTGCGGCGATTCCGGTGGCGATCCGCCGCTGGCGCAGCACGTTGTGGCAGCGCGAAACCCGTAGCGAGATCGCCGCGTTCCTGCGCCACCTGCGCGCGCAATACTACGACGCGGTAATCGATACCCAGGGGCTGCTGAAGAGCGCGCTGATTGCGTTTGCGGCGCGCGGCACGCGCTTTGGCTACGACCGTCACAGCTCGCGCGAACCGGTTGAGATTTTTTACCACCGCACTTTCCGGATTTCGCGGGACTTTCACGCGGTCGAAAGAAACCGCCTTCTGATGGCGCGAGCGCTCGATTACGACGCGTCGCAACGATGCAGCTACGGCATCAGCGCCGCGGCGCGGCGCTTTGGCTGGCTTGCCGCCGGCCCGTACGCGGTGCTGCTACATGCGAGCAGTGGCGAGCGCAAGCTGTGGGGCGAAGCGGACTGGATCGCGTTGGGGAATGCGCTGAATTCCGCCGGCGTGAGCTGCGTGCTGCCGTGGGGCAGCGATCGCGAGCGCGAGCGCAGCGCGCGCCTCACCGCCGGCTTGCGTGATGCGGTCGTGCCGCCGGCATTGGGGCTGGACGATCTCGCNGGATTGCTTGCCGGCGCCGAAGNTGTCNTCGGTGTCGATACCGGGCTTACGCATCTGGCGGCGGCGCTCGGTATCCCGACTATCGGAATTTACTGCGCGACCGATCCCGCTGCGACCGGCATTTACGGATGTGCGCGCGCGGTAAATCTCGGCGGCGTCGGCACGCCGCCCGCGCTAGATGAGGTTTTGAACGCACTGGAACAACTTGCCTGACAAAACTCTTTCTCCTTCCTCTTCAAGGGGAAGGTTGGGAAGGGGGTGGGTAATTCCCTGTGAGGAAAGATGAGCATTCAACACACTGCTAACGCGCACGACTCGACATGATCGACATGCGCTTCGGATACACCTTGTTGCTGTACGCGCTGCTGCCGCGCGCGCTGCTGCATCTGCTGTGGCGCGCGCGTCGTCAGCGCGCCTATCTCGATCACATCGCCGAGCGCTTCGGCCGCTACACGACTGCGGCCGCGCAGCCGCTGATCTGGGTGCACGCGGTATCGGTCGGTGAGACACGCTCCGCGGAGCCGTTGATATCGGCACTGGAGCGCAAGTACCCGCGCCACCGCATCCTGATGACGCACATGACGCCGACCGGGCGCGAAACCGGAGCCCTGCTTTACCAAGACCGCGTGCTGCGCTGTTACCTGCCGTATGATTTTCCGTTCGCGGTCGGGCGCTTTCTCGATCATTTCAAGCCCGCGTGCGGGATTCTGCTCGAGACCGAAATCTGGCCCAACCTGATACACGCATGCCGCGCGCGCAATATTCCGGCCTACCTGGTCAGCGCCCGGCTGTCGGATAAATCCTTCCGCCGGTATCAGCGTTTCGGCGCGCTCGCCGCGGCAAGCCTGAATAAGCTGAGCGGCATCGCGGCGCAAAGCAATTCCGATGCTGAACGCCTTAAGGCGCTGGGCGCCGGGAAAGTCGCAGTGACCGGCAATCTCAAATTCGACGTTGCACCCGACGCCGCGCTGCTGGCACGCGGCGAGGCGTGGCGCACGGCGTGGGGCAGGACGCGGCCGGTGCTGCTGCTTGCCAGCACGCGCGACGGCGAAGAAGCGCTGCTGCTGCAAGCGCTACTGCAGGCCGATATCCCGCAACTGCTCACGGTGATCGTGCCGCGCCATCCCCAGCGCTTTGACGAGGTCGCGGCATTGCTCGAACGCGGCGGTGTGCAGTTTCAGCGCCGCAGCGCCGAGGTGCCGCTCGCGGCCGCGACACGCGTGGTGCTCGGCGACAGCATGGGCGAGATGTTCGCCTATTACGCGGCGTGCGATGTTGCCCTCATCGGCGGCAGCCTGCTGCCGTTCGGCGCACAGAATCTGATCGAGGCATGCGCGGTTGGCAGGCCGGTGATCGTCGGGCCGCACACTTATAATTTTGCCGAGGCGGTGCAACTCGCTGTCGAAGCCGGCGCCGCGCTGCGGGTTGCGGATGCGCAGGCAGCGATCGACGCAGCACGCGAACTGTTGGGAGATCCCGCACGTGCGCAGCTCATGGCGAAGGCCGGGCTCCAATTCGCGCGCAGCCATCAGGGCGCGACCGAGAAGACAGTCAGGTTGCTGGAATTCTAGCGGGGCGCGTCGCTGTCGCCGCGACGTTATTCGCGTCTCTTCAAAGGGAAGAGCTTCGCAAAGGGTTCTCCCCTTGAAGGAGGAGGAGTTTCGTTACCGGCGGCGGGGGCCGCTATTTCTCCAGCCACTGATTGACGTAAGCGAGATCGACTTCAGCAAGCGTGCCGGCGGCAGCTTTCAGTTTCAACACGTTGACGGCGTAGCCGTATACCGCCTGAGCGTGGTCGCGCCGGGTGGCGATCAGTTGCTGGGTGGAATTCAACACATCGACCTGCGTCCTTACCCCTACCTCCTGGCCGAGACGGGTTGAATCGAGCGAACTCTGCGAGGAAGTCAGCGCAGTCTCCAGCGCTTTGATCTGGGCCACCCCGTTGGTCACGCCGAGGAACGCCGAACGGGTGTTGAGAGCTACGGTGCGTTTGGTGTTTTCCAGATCCTGACGCGCCTTGTCCTGGTTTGCCACGGCCTCCCTTACCCGTGAATTGATCAATCCTCCCTGATAAATGGGGAGCGCCAATTGCAGCCCGATGTACTTGGTGGTGCTGTCGATGCCGGCCCCGCCCTGAAGGCCCGAGCCGGCGCCGGAGTCGACGTAGGAGGCAACCGCGTCGAGTGTGGGCAGATGCCCGCCGCGATTCCGGGAAACGTCCTGCATCGCGATGTCGTATGCGGCTTGCGCCGCGCGCACCTGCGGGCTGGAAGTTGTTGACTGCTCGACCCACTGATCCATGCTGTTGGGACTGGGCAGCGCCGGCACGAAGCGGCTCGAGAGCTTCGCAAGTCCCGGCGGCTGCCGGCCTATGATCTGGTGCAACGTCTGCTTGCGAATCTCGAGGTCGTTGCGCGCGGCGATTTCCTGCGACACGGCGAGATCGTGCCGCGCCTGCGCGTCGTTGGCATCGGTGATGGTCGCGGTGCCGACCTCGAAGTTGCGCCTGGCTTGCGCCAACTGCTCGGAGAAGGCTGCCTTCTGGGCGGCAGCCAGGGTCACATTGTTCTCCGCGAGCAATACGTCGAAATAAGCCTGCGCGATCCTTACGATCAAATCCTGGTTCGCCTGCTGGAATACCGCTTCCGCCTGCGAGACCTGATTTCTGGCCTGCTCGTAGATAATCCAGTTCTGGAGGCGGAACAACGGTTGGGTGGCGGTGATGCTGAGATTGTTGGAGTTGTAGCGCGCGCTGCTGCTCGGTGTGCCGCCACGAAACTGCAGGTCGCGATCGTTATACTGGGTGTTGGCGGACAGCGTCACCGCCGGCAACAGCCCTGCCCTGCCTTGCGGTAACTTCTCCTGTCCGGCCAGATACGATGCCCGGGCGCTTGCCAGCACCGCGTCGGCGGTCAGCGCCTCGCGGTAGATCGAAACCAGATCGGCGGCATGCAGCGAGGAAGCCGGCGCAAGCAAAATCGCAAACACTACCGGTGTGAAAACGCGCATCACGCTGGGTCTGTTTCAGAATATGAATCGTTCCGGCTGCGGCGCGTTGCGCAGCGCGGGAATGCAGGTTTCGAACAACCCGATTGAGCTATAGGTGTCCGGCGCGGCACAGGTAATCAGCCGAGCCTGCATGACCGGTGCTTCGCAAACGACCGCCAGCAGACGACCGCCCGGCTTCAGGCTGCGCCTGAATTCGTCAGCCAAAATCGGCACGGATCCGGTCAGCACGATTACGTCATAGGGCGCGTGCGGACTCCAGCCGCGCGCGCCATCGCCGACTTCCAGCGTCACGTTGTCGATACCATGCGCCGCAAGCTTTGCCGCCGCCTGCGCGCTGAACCCGGGAATGATTTCGACGCTGTAGACGTGCGCCCCGCTGCGGGCGAGCAGTGCCGTCATGTAGCCACTGCCGGTGCCGATTTCGAGGATACGATCGCCTGGCTTGACTGCGAGCGCCTGCATCATGCGCGCCTCGATTTTTGGCGCCAGCATCTTTTCGCCCGCCGCTGCGTGATCCGCGAGTGGAATTTCCATGTCGGCGAAAGCGAGGTCGCGATAGCGCGCGGGCACGAACTCTTCGCGCCGCACCGCAATCAGCAGGTCCAGCACCGCCTGGTCGAGCACGTCCCACGGCCGAATCTGCTGTTCGATCATGTTGAAACGCGCGCGTTCGACGTCGAAAGGGGCATTCATGGTCAAGGCGGGTAGCGGTGCGGCAATAATGGGAATTAGGCTTGCAATTATCGCATAATTCCAGTAGCGTCGTTAACGCGTTAGGGGTCCTTGGCCGGAGGTCAGGATCGGGAATTCAGGGTTTGGTATCGACTGGTTGTCGCCGCGCCTTGTTACTCGAATCGTGCTTTCCGGACCGGGTGAGAGAGTCCCTTAAAACCTGATACGGGTAATGCCGTCGTAGGGAAGCGTGGCGCGGTTTTCACTTCCACCCCCCTTTCGTGCAGGCAGTCCCGGGCGCAGCCCGCACGCCGTGTTGCGCGCAATTCGAAAGGAGCACCATCGCATGAATGCCAATCCCAAATTTCTCGGCGCCACGGCGCACGTCGATGCGGCGGCGGTCAAGCCGCTGCCGAATTCGCGCAAGGTTTATATGCCGGGGGCGCAGCCCGGGGTGCAGGTGCCGATGCGCGAAATCACCCAATCCGACACCCCGTCATCGTTCGGTGCCGAGAAAAACCCGCCGCTGCTGGTCTACGACACCTCGGGGCCCTATACCGATCCGGCGGTGAAAATCGACATCCGTTCCGGGCTTGCGCCGCTGCGCGCCCAATGGATAGCCGCACGCGGCGATATCGAGGAACTCGCGGGACCGAGTTCCGGCTACGGGCGCGAGCGGCTCGCCGATCCTGCGATCGCCGAGCTGCGCTTTAACCTGAAGCGCCGGCCGCGCCGCGCCAAATCCGGCATGAACGTGACGCAGATGCACTATGCGCGCCGCGGCATCGTCACGCCGGAAATGGAATTCATCGCGATCCGCGAGAATCAGCGCTGCGAAGGCATGAGCGCGATGCTGCTGCGGCAGCACCCGGGCGAGAGTTTCGGCGCGGCGATCCCCCGCGCGATCACCCCTGAGTTCGTGCGCGACGAAGTCGCACGGGGGCGCGCCATTATTCCCGCCAACATCAATCATCCGGAAACCGAGCCGATGATCATCGGCCGAAATTTCCTGGTCAAGATCAACGCCAACATCGGCAATTCGGCGCTCTCTTCGGGCATTCAGGAGGAAGTCGAGAAAATGACGTGGGCGATACGCTGGGGCGGCGACACGGTGATGGATCTCTCGACCGGCAAAAACATTCACGAAACACGCGAGTGGATCATCCGCAATTCTCCGGTGCCGATCGGCACGGTGCCGATTTACCAGGCGCTGGAAAAAGTCGACGGCAGGGCCGAGGATCTGACGTGGGAGATATTCCGTGACACCCTGATCGAGCAGGCCGAGCAAGGCGTCGATTACTTCACGATCCATGCCGGAGTGCGCCTCGCCTACATTCCGATGACCGCAAAGCGCATGACCGGCATCGTGTCGCGCGGCGGCTCGATCATGGCGAAGTGGTGTCTGGCGCACCACAAGGAAAGCTTCCTCTATACGCGCTTCGAGGAAATCTGCGACATCATGAAGGCATACGACGTCTCGTTTTCGCTCGGCGACGGCCTGCGCCCGGGCTCGAACTACGATGCCAACGACGAGGCCCAGATCGCCGAGTTGAAGACGCTGGGCGAGCTGACCGACATCGCGTGGAAGCACGATGTGCAGGTGATGATCGAAGGGCCGGGCCATGTGCCGATGCAGCTCATCAAGGAAAACATGGAGCTGCAGCTGAAGTATTGCAAAGAGGCCCCGTTTTACACGCTGGGACCGCTGACCACCGACATCGCACCCGGCTACGACCACATCACCAGCGCAATAGGCGCGGCGATGATCGGCTGGTACGGCACCGCGATGCTGTGCTACGTGACGCCGAAAGAGCACCTCGGGTTGCCCGACAAGAACGACGTCAAGGACGGCATCATGGCATACAAGATCGCGGCGCACGCCGCCGACCTTGCCAAAGGACATCCCGGCGCGCAGATCCGCGACAACGCGTTATCGAAAGCGCGTTTCGAATTCCGCTGGGAAGACCAGTTCAATCTCGGGCTCGATCCCGACAAGGCGCGCGAATTTCACGACGAGACGCTGCCGCAGCAGGGCGCCAAGCTCGCGCATTTCTGCTCGATGTGCGGGCCGCATTTCTGCTCGATGAAAATCACGCAGGACGTGCGCGAATACGCGGCGCAGCAGGGACTCGACGAAGAAGCCGCGCTGGCCAAGGGCCTGCAGGAAAAAGCCGGGGAGTTCGTGAATAAAGGCGCCGAGATTTACAGCAAGGTGTGATACCGGTCGCGCACGTTAATCGCTACAATGGCGGACGATGGATTTCCCGCTATTGCTCAAGGCGCTGATACTCGGCGTCGTCGAGGGGCTGACCGAATTCCTGCCGGTGTCGAGCACCGGTCACCTGATTCTCGTGGGTGACCTGCTCGATTTCAATGATGAGAAGGGCAAGATTTTCGAGCTGGTCATTCAGACCGGTGCCATGCTGGCGATCGTCTGGGAATACCGCGCGAAATTCGCCGGGGTGATCACCGGGCTCGCCCGCGACCGCAATGCACAGCGTTTCGTCGCCAATCTCGCGGTTGCATTCATGCCGGCGGCCGTGCTGGGTCTCGCCTTCGGCGCTTACATCAAGGCCGCGCTCTTCAAGCCGGTGCCGGTTGCGACCGCTTTTATCGTCGGCGGATTTATTATTCTCTGGGTGGAGCGCCGCGAACACCGGATTACGATTCATTCGGTGGACGACATGCGGTGGCCGGACGCCCTCAAGGTCGGCTTCGCGCAGGCGTTCGCGCTGATACCCGGGACCTCGCGCTCGGGCGCGACGATCATCGGCGGCATGCTGTTCGGTCTTTCGCGGCGCGCGGCCACTGAGTTCTCGTTTTTCCTCGCGGTGCCGACGCTGATCGCGGCCGGCGCCTACGATTTATACAAGCACCGCGCGCTGTTCGACAGCAGCGATCTCGGCGTGTTCGCGGTCGGAATGGCTTCCGCGTTTGCCTCGGCGTTCCTGTGCGTACGGTGGCTGCTGCACTACATCGCGAGCCACGATTTCACCGTGTTCGCGTGGTACCGGATTGCGTTCGGGGTGGTGGTGCTTGCGACCGCCTTCGGCGGATGGGTCAATTGGTCTGTGAACTAGTGCGCAACCTCAGACCCTGCCGCCATTCGAAGCCCGGCGCGAAGTATCAGCTTTGCGTCCACGGCAGCCCGGCGGCGCGCCAGCCGCCGACGGTGTTGCGGTGACCGTCGGGACCGCGGTCGCCTTCGAATCCTTCAAGCACGTTGTAGCACTCGCGATAGCCAGCCTGGGTCGCGAGCATTGCCGCGTGATGCGAGCGTCCGCCGCTACGGCACAGAAACAACACCGGGGCATTCTTGTCGACACTGCTTTCGAGCTGCGCGAGAAACTCGGGGTTGCGTACGCCTCCGGGATACAAAGAAAATTCGATTTCGATGGCGCCGGGAATGCGGCCTACCCAGTCGAACTCCGCCCGGGTTCGTACATCGACCAGCTGCGCGCCGTTCATTTCCCGCAACACCCGGAACGCCTCGTTGGGCAGCAACGCCCCGGCGTAGGAGGAACCGGCTTTTTGCGCCCGCTCCCGGGCGTTCGTCAAAAGTTTATCAATATTGGTCATTTCACTATTTCCAATAGCCCAACAATTATCAACGCATATTTTACGCTATGGCGACATCGACCAAATCGCACTAAAATAGAGCGCGTATTTCCAGGCGGCACCAATTTAGTGCGTCACGTGGAGATGCCATTGCAGAATTGACTTGTGGCACAATGCCTTTCCCGCGTTTACGGATTGGCATATTTCGTGCTAAATCCAGCGTTCCGGGTCTTTACGTTTCCAATAAACACGCTCAGTTAGGAGAAAACCATGGCGGTAGCCGATGTAATAAAGCTGGTCAAGGACAACGAGGTCAAATTCGTCGACTTCAGGTTTACGGATACGCGCGGCAAGGAGCAGCACGTGTCGGTTCCCGTCAAGGCGTTTAACGAGGAGAAATTCACCGACGGTCACGCATTTGACGGTTCGTCGATCGCAGGCTGGAAAGGCATCGAGGCCTCCGACATGCTGCTGATGCCCGATCCGGACAGCGCGCGCATGGATCCTTTCACCGATGAGCCGGTGCTCAACCTCACCTGCGATGTGGTCGAACCGTCCGACGGCAAAGGCTATGACCGCGATCCGCGCTCGATCGCGAAGCGCGGCGAGGCCTATCTCAAATCAACCGGCCTCGGCGACACCGCTTATTTCGGCCCCGAGCCCGAGTTCTTCATTTTCGATTCGGTGACATGGAATGTCGACATGTCGGGCTGTTTCGTGAAAATAAAATCCGAGGAAGCGCCGTGGTCCTCGGGCGAGGAATTCGAGGGCGGCAACCTGGCGCACCGCGCGCCGGTCAAGGGCGGCTATTTCCCGGTGCCGCCGATGGACTCCTTGCAGGATATTCGCAATGCGATGTGTCTCGCGCTCGAACAACAGGGCGTCGAAGTTGAAGTGCACCACCACGAAGTGGCAGCCGCCGGCCAGTGCGAAATCGGCACCAAGTTCGAAAAACTGGTGAAGCGCGCCGACTGGATGCAGATCCTCAAGTATACGGTGCACATGGTGGCTGCCTCCTACGGCAAGACCGCGACTTTCATGCCGAAGCCGATTGTTGGCGACAACGGTTCGGGTATGCATGTGCATCAGTCGATCTGGAAAGGCGGCCAGAACCTGTTCTCCGGCGACGGCTATGCCGGCCTCTCGGAATTTGCGCTGTTCTATATTGGCGGCATCATCAAACACGCAAAGGCACTGAATGCGATCACCAATCCGGGCACCAATTCCTATAAACGGCTGGTTCCCGGTTTCGAGGCGCCGATCAATCTTGCCTACTCCGCGCGCAATCGCTCCGCGGCATGCCGCATCCCGTATGTGAGTAATCCGAAAGCGCGCCGGGTCGAGGTACGCTTTCCGGACCCGACCTGTAATCCTTATTTCGCATTTACCGCAATGATGATGGCGGGTCTCGACGGGGTGCAGAACAAGATTCACCCGGGCGATCCGATCGACAAGAACCTCTACGATTTGCCGCCTGCACAGGCAAAGAAAGTGCCGAACGTTTGTTCTTCGCTCGAGATGGCGCTCGAGCACCTTGCCAAGGATCACGAGTTCCTGACCCGCGGCGGGGTGTTTTCGGACGACATGCTGGATGCATACGTCGCGCTAAAAATGGAGGAGGTTACGCGTTTCCGCATGACCACGCATCCGGTCGAGTTCGACATGTATTACAGCTTGTAGGCGGCGCTAAGCGATACCCAACAGGGCGGGGATACCCGCCCTGTTTCATTGTAAATTTTGGTTTTCTGACATAGACTTAGCACTTACATGCGGCTTTGCGCTGTCGACACCGGCCCGTCGCCGGCCGCCCAGGAAAGTGATGAGGATACTGTTACTGATGCTGCTGGTGGTTGCCATGCCGGTTGCCTACGCCGAGATGTGGAAATGCGTCGATCTGGACGGCAATATCCGCTATACCAACATCAAGTCCGATGCCAAGGGGTGTAAGGCATTGAATCTCGATCCGGTAAAAACAGCGCCGGCAGCAGCCCAGCCACAGCAAAAGCCCGCCAACTTCCCGAGCGTAACCCGGGACGCCCAGAAGCAACGTGACTCTGACCGGCGCCGAATCCTCGAACAGGAGACGGCGCAGGAGCAACAGCAGCTGGAGCAGGCGAAAAAGCAGCTTGCCGAGCAGAAAGACGTGCGCCTGGACAATGAAAAAAACCCAGCGCGCGCCAGGGAACGGCTCAAGCCTCTGGAGGCCAGGGTGCGGCTGCACGAAAGCAACCTCGAAAGCCTCAGGAAAGAGATCGCAGGCACCCGGTAGTACGTGCGGAACCGGGACTTCGGCAAGCCAGCCCCGGTTGCTTTTCGGCCGTTTTACGGTTTGCTGGCGCACTTCCTGCTTCACCCACGTTGTTAGAGATCTAAACGATGGCGGCAGCGATGGTAGCAGGACTGGATTTACTCGCGACGGCGATCCTGCTGGTGGACGACCGGCTGACCGTGCGCTACGCAAACCCGGCTGCGGAAAACCTGTTCGAGCTGGGCAGCAGGGCGCTGGTGGGGCACACGGTTGCGGAAATTTTTGTCGATGCCAGCGTTCTCAGTGACGCCGCCGGCTACGCGCGCGCCAATAATTGCAGTTACACCGAGCATGATCTCAAGCTGGAAGCGGGCCGCAGCAAGTTGCGATTGAGTTGCACCATTTCGCCGGTGGAGATGGAGGACGAACACGGGCTCCTGCTTCTCGAATTCCGCCAGATCGACCAGCAACTGAAAGTTGCGCGCGAAGAGCGGCTGCTTGACCAGAGCCAGGCCAATCGCGAGCTGATTCGCAATCTTGCTCATGAGATCAGAAACCCGCTGGGCGGTATTCGCGGCGCCGCACAGTTGCTCGACCGCGAACTCGAGCGCCCCGAGCTGCATGAATACACGCAGGTGATCATGAAGGAAGCCGACCGCCTGCAATCGCTGCTGGACCGCCTGCTCACGCCGCACCGCCTGCCGCAGCCGGCACCGCTGAATATCCACGCGGTCCTCGAGCGGGTGCGCAGCCTGATTCACGCCGAGTATCCACAGGGCATCACGATACAGCGCGACTATGACACCAGTCTGCCGCTGCTTTACGGCGACAAGGAGCAGCTGATACAGGTGGTGCTCAACATCGTGCGCAATGCGGCACAGGCGATGGACGGCAACGGGCAGATCACGCTCAAGACGCGGGTAGCGCGTCAGGCTACCCTTGCGCGCAAGCGTTACAGGCACGCGCTCGAACTGCAGATCAGTGACACCGGGCCGGGGATCGCCGAGGATATGCGCGAACGTATTTTTTTCCCGTTGGTATCGGGCCGCGAAGGCGGCAGCGGGTTGGGACTGACACTGGCGCAGGCTTTTGTTACACAGCATCACGGCGTGATAACGTTCGAAAGCCGGCCCGGCAATACGACTTTTACGCTGCTTTTGCCTATCAATTACAGCGAAAATGGAACACAGAACGGGCAGCCGAACTCATGAAGCAAGTCTGGATAATTGACGACGATCGCTCGATCCGCTGGGTGTTCGAAAAAGCGCTGACGCGTGAAAATATCGCATTCCGGATTTTCGCCACAGCGGATGAAGCACTCGGCGTGCTCGCCGGGGAAACTCCGCAGGTGATCGTCAGTGATATCCGCATGCCGGGCGAAACGGGACTCAATCTGCTGCGCCAGGTGAAGGAACGCTATCCGCAGGTGCCGGTCATCATCATGACCGCCTATTCCGATCTCGAAAGCGCGGTTTCCGCGTTCCAGGGCGGCGCCTACGAATACCTGCCAAAACCGTTCGACGTCGATCATGCGGTGGCGTTGGTACGGCGCGCGCTGGAAGAGAGCGTGCGCCAGGGCGATGTGATCGAGGTCGCGGAGACGGCGCCGGAAATCCTGGGACAAGCGCCGGCGATGCAGGACGTATTCCGCGTTATCGGCCGGCTGTCGCAGTCGCATGCCACGGTACTGATCACCGGCGAATCGGGCACCGGCAAGGAGCTGGTGGCGAGCGCGCTGCACCGCCACAGCCCGCGCGCAGCGAAGCCGTTCATCGCCATCAATACCGCAGCAATTCCGAAGGATCTGCTTGAATCGGAGCTATTCGGCCATGAGCGCGGCGCGTTTACCGGCGCGCAGAGCATGCGGCGCGGCCGCTTCGAGCAGGCCGACGGTGGCACTCTGTTTCTCGATGAAATCGGCGATATGCCGGCTGATCTACAGACGCGGCTGCTGCGGGTGTTGTCCGACGGCCAGTTTTACCGTGTCGGGGGGCATCAGCCGATCAAGGCCAATGTGCGTGTGATCGCTGCCACTCACCAGGACCTCGATGTTCGCGTCAAGCAGGGATTGTTTCGGGAAGATCTGTTTCATCGTCTGAACGTGATCCGGCTGCGGCTGCCGCCGCTGCGGGAGCGGCGTGAGGACATACCGCCGCTCATCAAGCATTTCCTGGCCAAGAGCGCACGCGCACTCGGCGTGGAGGCGAAACGGCTGTCGAGCGCCGCGCTGAAATTCCTGTCGGCGCAGGATTTTCCGGGCAACGTGCGCCAGCTCGAGAACCTGTGCCACTGGCTGACGGTGATGGCAGCGGGGGTCAACATCGAAATCAAGGACCTGCCGCCCGAACTGCGCCTCGACGCGGGTGCCGGCACCGAGCAGAGTTGGGTCGGCGCGCTGGAGCGCGAAGTCGCAAACGCGCTGAACCGCGGCGAGTCGGGATTGATGAACCTGCTCGGGCCGCAATTCGAGAAGGCGCTGATCGCGCGCGCCCTTGCCCACACCGGCGGCCGCCGCATCGAGGCCGCGAATCTGTTGGGCCTCGGCCGCAATACGCTGACGCGCAAGATCCAGGAATTGGGCCTGGACGCCGACCCTAAGCCGGATTAGTCCAGTTCAGCGATAACCGGCGCGTGATCGGATGGCCGTTCCGACCCGCGCGGGCCGGGGTCGATGTTGCAGGCAAGACATGCCGGCGCGAGACCATCGCTCAGCAGGATATGATCGATGCGCAGACCCATCCTGCGCTTGAAGGCGTTCATACGGTAGTCCCACCACGAGAATGAATTCGCAGGCTGCTCGAACAGACGAAAGCTGTCCTTGAGCCCGAGCGCCAGCAGTTCCTGAAATGCCTTGCGTTCGGGCGCGCTGACCAGCACCTGCCCCTGCCACGCTGCGGGGTCGTGCACGTCGGCGTCTTCGGGGGCAATGTTGAAATCTCCCACAACCGCAAGCCGCGGGCTCGCCGCGAGTTCGCGTTTGAGCCACGCGGTGACCGCGGCAAGCCATTCGAGCTTGTAGCGGTATTTGTCGGAGTCGACACTTTGGCCATTAGGCACGTACAGGCAGACCACGCGCAGATTGCCGACAGTGGCGGCGAGTACCCGCTTCTGCGGGTCGATGAACCCCGGTATTTCGGCCAGCGCGTCGCGCCCGGCATCGCGTGAGAGTATCGCTACGCCGTTATAAGTTTTCTGGCCGCTGAACAAGGCCTGATAACCCGCGGCCTGCAACTCCGGGACCGGAAAATTCGCGTCTTCGAGCTTGGTTTCCTGCAGGCACAGGATGTCGGGCTGATGCAGCTTCAGCCAATCCAGAACCTGCGGTAGCCTGACTTTGAGCGAATTGACGTTCCAGGTTGCCAGCTTCATGATTGACATAACATATTGTTAATTTACGCTCCGCTACCAAAGGTTCCAATGATAGCCCGCTCTACAGGGCGAGTGTGCTGCTTCGTTAATGAGCGGACTTAAGAATCCGACAATCAAAAAGTTCGCGACACGGCACAACCTGTAGCGCAGCGGGCTTTGACCCAGCCGGGGCGAGGTGCTAAAGTAGTCTG
>JGI1357J11328_10001122_pt1 | contig 20962 bp, 16 predicted proteins | sample Subgrocontami54m_FD_11328 | JGI IMG/M metagenome (IMG submission 11328)
TGCCGTGATCGGCGGCCTATCTCGGCCGCCGCCGGGAGCATCATCTGAGGGGCAGCACCGAATCGGCCAAGGGCCAATATTAGGGTTCGAGCTGAGACGCTTGGCGGCCCTGCCCCGTGCGTTTCTTGCAGACGGGGCACCACATGGTCGGAGGTCGGATGGCCCGGGAAAGTCGGATCGCTTGGGGCATAGAATCCAGGCGATCAGCGGAGCTATATTCTTCTTATCCTCGTGGTCCGAACCGGACATCGACGATAGGACTATCGGGGGGGACTTCTTCCGGAAGGAGGATATTCGATGGCCTGCAAGCGGGGGGACACCTGGTAGGCAGTGGCCTATGGCCTTGGCGTCCCCAATGGGATTCGAACCCGTGTTGTCAGTCTTATTACGGGGAGCACAATATACCTTGCCATCAGATCGCCGCATACCGGACCGAATCTTTGTGAAAATAGCGGCTGACAACATCGGGTTGGCGTTGGCGACCACGGAGGAAGCCCCGCACGGCCGAAAGCAGTTCCGGCGGGGATCCGGCACGTCGACGGCCAACGGCATTGCTTTTCACATCCTGGTTGAGCATCTCGTCGGGGTTGAGGTCGGGGCTGTAGCTGGGCAGGCGGAACAGTTCGATTCTCTCGGTGTGTGCGCTCACCCATCGCGTAACGCGTGCGGCCCGGTGAACCGGATGGCCGTCCACGATCAGGAACACCTTCCGCGGAACCTGGCGAACCATTCGCGTGAGGAATTTCAGGAACACCCGATCCTTGAACCGCTCGCGGAAGACCATGAAATTCAGGCGACCCCGGTTGGTGATGGCGGAAATCATGTTGCAGCCGAACCGTTGTCCTGTTCCAAGGATGATCGGCGTCTGCCCCCGGCGCCCGTACGACCGTCCCGCCACATGGTCGGAACGCACCCCCATCTCGTCTCCCCAGTAAATCTCGGCTCCCTCCCGCTTTGCCCGCGACCGGATTGCCGGGTACGCCTCGTCCAGCCACCGGCGCACCCGCTCTGGGTCCCGCTCAAAGGCCCGACGTGCCGGCTTCTGCGGGGTAAACCCCCACTGCGCCAGATAGCGCCCCACCGTCCAGACCGATTCCTGGGCCGAAGGAGAGAGTGTGCGCGTGTCGGGTTTCATGCATCAAGCGTACACCATCCTTTACCGAAATGCAAGATATATTATGCTCCGGTTAATAAAAGGGTCGCGTTCGGGGCACGCCTGTCGCACACTCTCGGTGGAACCGCCGGCACGGGAGCGGCAACCGGAGCGCTCACATGGGGGACCGCTGGGGCTGGGGCGGTTGCCCAGGAGACGACCTATCAGACCATCTATTGCAATTGCATGATCGGACGGGGCTGGCATGTGCGGTGTCGGCGATCGTCGATACGATCAAGGTGAACAGTAGCTGCGAGATCCGCCAGCGTGTCCCTGGATCGAGAAGATCTACTGGCGGAACGAGTTCTGGTCCGTCGGGTTCTTTTCGTCCGCTGCCACTGGCATCAGCCCTTGGGTATCTCCTCCTTTGCCCCGGCTTCCTTGAGGAGCTGCACGACCTCGTCCTCGCTCCTGTTATACGCTATCATCAAGGCCGTTACGCCCTTGTTAGTTTTGGCGTTCACATCCGCGCCCTTCGCGAGCAGCAGCCGTACGATCTCGAGATGGCCTTCCTGAGATGCCCATAGCAGGGCCGTTGCACCATTGTCCTGTCTGGCGTTCACATCCGTGCCCTGCTCGAGCAGCGCCTGTACAACATCGAGATGGCCTGCCAGAGACGCTCTCATCAAGGCCGTCCAGCCCTCGTTAGATTTGACGTGCACCCACGCACCATGCGCGATCAGCAGCTGTACGATCTCAAGATGGCCTCTCAGAGATGCTCTCATCAAGGCATTCCAGCCATATTCATCTCTGACGTTCACATTCGCGCCCTGCGCGATCAGCGCCTTCACGACCTCGGGACGGCCTTCCTCAGTCGCTCTCATCAAGGCTGTTTTGCCGTGTTTATCTGTGGCGTTCACATCGTCGCTCATAGTCGCCCCTCCTTCGCACTCTGCGCGATCAGCACCTGTACAACATCGAAACGGCCTCTCAGAGACGCTCTCGTAACCTTCGACCTCCCTTCCCCCCCCGGAAGGCGTCAGTCACATTGAGGGATATTGAGCCTATTCCTTAGCATATTCTGAGGTCATGTCAAGAGGTGTGCAAAAAGAAGTAGTAGAATGATCCTGCATGGGTAACACTCCCATGGCTACCCGCCTGTGTGTGTCAGCACGCAGACAGGCTCACCCACGGAAAAGTCGGAAGGCCCGTATAGATTATCGTGGAGCGAGAGGCGTCAGGCGATCGCTTTGGCTGCGGCTCGCAATGACACGATGTATCAGCGCGTGCCCTTTTCTCTTGCCTTTCCAATCGGTGCGTCCCATCTTTATACATAAAGTACGAGAAGTTCCAAGTGACAGTTTACAAAGGCAGTTCGGCTTGCTTCCAGAAAGCCGCCACAAGTAAGAGGATTTAGGAGCCTCTGCTCCGGTCCGTTTGTTACCAATGAAGCCGGGAAGCGTAATAAACAGTAAGGGAGGTGTCGCAGATGACGAAAACGACGCAGGTTCACACTCTGGGCGTGATCGGGGCCCTGATCTTGACAAGCCTGATCCTTATTCCGGCTGATCCGGCTCTGGCGCGGACCCATTTCTCCTTCGGCCTGAATCTCGGCGTACCGCTCGGACCTTATCCGGGCTATTGGTACCCATACCCCTACCCGTATCCCTATCCGACCCCCTATCCGGCTCCCGGCTACTATCCGCCAGCCCCGGCCTACCCGTACACTCGCTATCCAGGCCCCTACGAGGCGCCGCCGCCGGGCTATCCGTCCCCCACCGCTCCGGCCCAGCCTTCGCTAACCCCTCCGCCCTCGGCTTCTCCTGATGCCTCGTTGCAGATCGAGGTGACGCCAGAGGAGACCGAGATCGTTATCGATGGGACGAGGGTGGGCCTCGCCAAGGAGTTCCACGGGCCTGTCACAGTCCAAGTGGCAGCCGGTTCACACGTCGTGGAGTTGTACTGGGGAGGGTTCAGCACCACGGAAATCATCGTGGCCTCGCCACAGACGACCGTCGTGATCAAGCGGGGCCTGGGGCCAGCAGCAGCCGTCGCTCCCTCACCTCAACCTCCATCACCGGGAGCGAAACCGCAGCCACCAAACTAAGTAGCCTGCGCCGGCCATGCTCAAGGTGGCACTCGGCAGCCAAACCGTAACGTCGTCACGAGGAGATCACTGTGAAACGCGCTATTGCTCTTGTCGCCTTGGCGATTGCCCTTTCGGGATGCGCCAGCCTCGCAGTTCGGCCCTGCGATTCGATTGGCACTCGTGACTCTAAGTACACCGCACGGTTCTTCCTCGGCATCATTACCCTTGGCATCTTTGAGGCCGGCGTTCAACATGAGCAGGCCATCGAGGCCAGTGAGGGGTGGCGCTTCTGCCCACCGCCGGTTGCCTGGCAGGGCCCGCCACCGGCCATGGGTGCGCCCAGAACGCCGGGGATGCTGGTCAACGCCACCAAATGGACCGTGAACGTGTATCTGGACGTTGAGCCGGCCATCGCCGGGATCCCGCCTCTTCTGACTCTTCGACCAGGTGAATCGCGCCAACTCGCACTGGTAGCCGGACCACACCGAATCGTAGCCAGGCCGACCGCGGAGACCGCTGCAGCGCCAGCGCCCGCCTGGCGGTACGAGCGGCAGATCCAGATCGACCCAAGAGATCGGAGCTTTCGCCTGCAGCTTTCCGAAGGGGACTTCAAGCAGATCCGGGTCAGTCCAGTAGGAGACAGGTAGGAGCCAAGGGGGGTGTCATCCGGACAGTGTCTCGGTGGCGGAGTACCAGTGTGCTGGCCGCGATAGGACGCCGAACAACTCACTGGAGGCCTGGACTTCGGTCCAGAAACGGAACCCCTGGGTGCCGTCTATACTCTGGCTCCTCCGCCCACGACCGTATTTACTCTGTACTTAAGAATGCCGCGCGTGACGTCGGCCTCAGTGGCAGGCCCCTCGAGAAGGCCCTGACCGCCATCACGGCGAATCTGGCCCTCGACCCGGCCCCCAGATGCTGTATCACCCAGGGCAGAGGACGGATCTCACCCTCGTTGCGGATCGCTCTGATGTCCGACAACCGGTGTGGCGAGCGGGATGGAACTCCATCTTGTCCGGTGTGACCAGTTGCATGATTTGAGCGTAAATAGATATAGATGTATGGCGGTGGTATTGGTGATCGTGTCTGAAGGAGCCGGAGAATGAACATCGTGAATGGCGTACGACGATGGAGCGTCCTGATCCTTGTGAGCGCGCTGGCGGTGACGGTGCCGCTGACGGAGGCGCGTGGTGGTAGCCATCATGGTGGTGGCCATGGTAGTGGTGGCAGCCATGGAAGCCATGGTAGCTGGCACGGTCACGGAGGGTTCCACAGTGGCGTCGTCGTCGAATTTGGTGGGTGGTGGAACCCGTGGTGGTATGGAGGGTACGGGCCGTACGGGTGGGGAGCGCCCGGATACTATGGCTACGGCTACCCTGGGTACCCCTATGGTGGGTACGATCCGTCGTACGCCTACCCTCCTGCTGTGCCACCGGCTGCGTACGACTACGGCGTTGAGACGTTCCAAGCGCCCACTGAGCCTCCGCCAGTCACCTATCAGGCTCCACCGGCACCGAGCTTCTGGATGCCGACGGATCCCCGAGCTGCGGCGGGCAGTGCGTCGCTCCAGATCGAGGTGACCCCCTGGGAGACGGAGATCCTGGTGGATGGCGCGCGGGTCGGGATGGCCAAGGAGTTCACGGGGCCGGTCACCGTTCCGGTGGCGGCTGGGGCGCACGCTCTGGGGTTCAGGGTGGGTGGGCTGACGATCGTAGAAAACATTGCAGCCTCGTCGAATACGACGGTACTCATCAAACGGGACTTTGGGACCGCGATGGTGCCTCGGTAGTAACTGTTCCCGCCAGACGATCGTAAGGATGAACGGCCCTGCGGAAGGTGCGAGGCCGTTCGTGTGTGTATAGGGGGCGAGTGGGATGCGTAAGGGGGGGTACGTTACCCTCATAACCCAAAGGGCGCTGGTTCAAATTCAATCCCCGCAACGTCGTCGGCGATCGGCATCCTTGCGGTATCTATAAGCTCTTACGCATTCATTTGGGGTTGCTCCACTTCCAGTTCCGGATTTCCGGCATGTCTTGGCCGTGTTTGTCGATGTACTGCCTGTGCTCGACGAGCTTGTCCTGTACCATCCGCTTCAGCGTGGCGCCGTTCGCGCCCAACTGCGGCAGGCGATCAACCACATCCTGCACCAGATGGAACCTATCAAGATCGTTTAAGACCGTCATGTCGAAGGTCGTCGTGATGGTGCCCTCTTCCTTATAGCCGCGAACATGCATGTTTTCGTGGTTGGTACGGCGGTACGTCAACCGATGCACCAGCCAGGGGTAGCCGTGGAACGCGAAGATGATCGGCTTATCTTTAGTGAAGAGCGCATCGAAGTCTTTATCGCTCAGCCCGTGCGGATGTTCCGTATTCGGTTCCAGCTTCATCAGATCGACGACATTGATCACCCGGATTTTCAGATCGGGCAGGTGGCGGCGAAGGATTGAAACAGCGGCCAGAGTCTCGATCGTGGGCACGTCGCCGCAGCAGGCCATCACCACGTCCGGTTCCGCGCCTTGGTCGCTGCCGGCCCATTGCCAGACGCCAATCCCTTGCGTGCAATGCTCGACCGCGGCATCCATGGTCAACCATTGGGGCGCCTGGTACTTGCCCGCGATCACGACATTGACGTAATGCCGGCTGCGCAGACAATGGTCCCAGACTGACAGCAGACAGTTGGCATCCGGCGGAAGGTACACGCGCACGATTGCGGCCTTCTTGTTTACCACGTGATCGATGAAGCCGGGGTCTTGATGGGTAAAGCCGTTATGAGCTTGCTGCCAGACGTGGGAGGCGAGCAGATAATTTAGCGACGCAATTTTCCGCCGCCACGGCAGTTCCGCGGTGACTTTCAGCCACTTGGCGTGCTGGTTAAACATCGAATCGATGATGTGAATAAACGCCTCGTAGCTATTGAACAGTCCGTGCCGACCCGTGAGCAGGTATCCCTCGAGCCAACCTTCACACTGATGCTCGCTCAGCATCTCCATGACCCGGCCATCTGATGCAAGAAACTCATCGTTCTCTTCCGCCCGGGCTTCCCACTGCCGGTTGGTGACCTCAAAAACGGCGTTCAACCGGTTGGAAAGCGTCTCGTCGGGACCGAAGATCCGGAAATTCCGTTGCTCCCGATTGAGCTTGGCCACATCGCGCAGGAACTCTCCAAGCACGTGCGTGTCGGCGGCCTGAACTGATCCTGGTGACGGCACATTCACCGCGTAGCTCCGAAAGTCAGGCATAAGCAGGTCGCGCAGCAGCAGCCCGCCATTAGCGTGCGGATTGGCGCCCATCCGCCGGTTGCCCTGAGGCGCCAGCTCGGCCAATTCCGGTACGAGTCTCCCATCCTCATCGAACAGTTCTTCTGCCTTGTAGCTCTTCATCCAGCTTTCAAGCTGCTTGAGATGCTGGGGATGCTCGGAATCCAGCAGGAGCGGCACCTGGTGCGCTCGGAACGTGCCCTCAACTTGCAGACCATCGACGACTTTCGGTCCCGTCCAACCCTTGGGTGAATTGAGGACGATCATCGGCCAGCGTGGTCGAGTGGCGTCATTTTTGTCTCGCGCATTGCTTTGGATGTGCCGGATCTCCGCAATGACCGTTTCCAAAGCAGCGGCCATGAGTTGATGCATCTTGTCCGGCTCATGACCTTCCACAAAGTAGGGCGTCCAGCCGCTGCCTCGTAGAAATTGCTCCAATTCCTCATGCGTGATGCGGGCCAGCACGGTTGGGTTGGCTATTTTATAGCCGTTGAGATGCAGGATAGGCAGCACGGCTCCATCGGTGATCGGATTGAGAAATTTGTTGGAGTGCCATGCCGTGGCTAACGGACCTGTTTCCGCTTCGCCGTCACCGATCACGCAGGCGACGACCAGTTCCGGATTGTCGAACACGGCCCCGAAGGCATGGCTGAGCGAATACCCCAACTCGCCCCCCTCGTGAATCGACCCCGGACACTCCGGTGAGACATGGCTGGGAATCCCTCCGGGAAAGGAGAACTGGGTAAACAGTTTTTTCAGTCCGGCATCATCCTGCGTGATGTGTGGATATACTTCGCTGTAGGTACCTTCGAGATACGTGTTGCCTACGAGCGCAGGGCCGCCGTGGCCTGGACCGGAAATGTAGATCATATCCAGGTCATACTTCTTGATGACCCGGTTCAGATGCACGTAGATGAAGTTCTGCCCCGGCGTCGTACCCCAATGCCCGAGCAGCGTCGGCTTCACGTGCGACAGCTTCAACGGTTCCCGAAGCAAAGGATTGTCGTATAGGTAAATCTGGCCGACCGACAGATAGTTGGTGGCGCGCCAGTAGGCATCCATCTTGCGGAGCAGTTCCGGCGAGAGTGTGTTGGTTTTCATGGTGTAACCTTCTTTAGGTGTGGTCTTCGCGACGGGCTGCGGCCGTGAGCGTTTGGCCGACGGCTTCTTTTGCGTGCTCCCCTAAAGCCTCGGTCGGATATGTGATCGCGGTGCCCCGGACTTTGGCAAAGGGCGTGAGAGTATGAACTTGACGGCGAGTTGCACTCATGATGTCCTCGGTGTGAATTCCACGAACCAGCAAAACATCTGCGATGAGCGAGCGATGACAGCGCCACGGCACCGCTTCAGCGCACATCAAGACGATTCGGTCTTGGTTCGCCAGGCGGATCAATTCTTCGAGGCTCTGCGCAAACTCGGGCGTTTGCATGTAATCAGCATAACCTCGAAAGGAGGCATTTCGCCAGCCCAAGTTGACCGAATCGCGCTTCGCATGACGCAGGCCGCCAAGTCCCGGCATATGAACATATCCTAAGCCGACTTTCTTTAACGATCGGGGTAAGGAAGCCTTGTCGAACTGCGGATTGTGCCGGGAACGCAGCACCGTGCGCACATCCACTATGCAAGTTGCCCCGTGTGTCTGAAGCAGGCGGATGAATTCCTCGAGCGTGTGCGTGGAATGGCCAATCGTCATTACCAGCAGCGAAGGTTCTTCCTTTGGCATGCTTTTTTCCACGCAATCGGCAGTTTTTTTATTCTCAGCGCGCTCATTGTTTGCTTTTGAGTTTCTTGAGCACCGATCCCTTGTGCATGGTCAGATGGTCGGTCGTGTCGCTCTTGCTCAAATACTGCGGTTCTTCCTTCGAGGTACGGACCGTGTAGCTCTTGAATCGGCACTCTTGGTGGATAGTATTAGTGTTGCTTCACAGACGATCATTCGTCAAGCCTGCGAATGACCCAGGTCTTCACGACCTGGGTCAGGATCACATAGCACACCAGCATAACCGCCAGGAGTAGCCAGTACAGCGGCGGCAGCGGGACAAATCCGAGTGCGTCGGCCAGGGGCGAAACCGTGAGCCACGCGCCAACCGCGACAATGATCAACGAGGAAACGATCAACGGCCAGCTCGCCCGGCTTTCGATGAACGGAATCTTATTGGTGCGGATGACGTGAATGATCAGCGTTTGGGTAAAGAGCGACTCGACAAACCAGCCGGTGTGGAACAGGGCCGGGTTGTTCCAGCAGTTGAAAACGTACAGCATCATGAAGAACGTCAGGTAATCGAAGATCGAGCTGATGGGTCCGATAAACAGAATAAAACGCTCAATTTCGCCAATCGTCCACTTGCGCGGCTTGGTCAGCCAGTCGGCGTCGACATCGTCGGTGGGGATCGTGGTCTGCGAAAAATCGTACAGCAGATTGTTCGTGAGCACCTGGATCGGCAGCATGGGCAGGAAGGGCAGAAACCCGCTGGCTCCCACAACGCTGAACATGTTGCCGAAGTTGGAGCTGGCTGCCATTTTGATGTACTTGATGATGTTGCCGAACACGCGCCGGCCTTCCATCACACCCTGCTCCAGGATCAGCAGATTGTTCTCCAACAAAATGATGTCGGATGACTCCTTGGCGACGTCAACCGCGCTATCGACTGAAATGCCTACATCGGCGGCTTTCAAAGCAGGGGCGTCGTTGATGCCGTCGCCCATAAAACCGGCGACGTGACCTTTGCGCTGAAGAGCGCGGATGATATGTTCTTTGTGGGCTGGCGACAGCTTGGCAAAGACGCTGGCCGAGTTGGCAGCTTCGTCCAGCTCCGCCTCGCTCATCGCCTCGATTTTGGAGCCGAGCAAAAGATGCTCCACCGGCAAGCCCACTTGCTTGCAGATGTAAGAGGTGATGATTTCATTGTCGCCGGTCAGGATCTTGACGTCCACGTTCAGACTGTGCAGCCGCTTCAATGCCTCCGCGGCGCTGTCCTTGGGCGGATCTAGGAAGGACAGAAAACCGAGGAGAATCATTTCCGACTCATCCTTGACCGCATAAACCGGTTCATCTGATGCGCCAGGCATTTCCTTATACGCCAAGGCGATCACCCGGAAGCCCTGAGCATTCAGGTCGTCCGCTATCTGTCGACGTTTGACGTCGTGTTCGGGCTGAACAGCGACGAGTTCCCCATTGAGTTCCACCCGGGTGCACAGACTCATCACTTCATCCACCGCGCCCTTACAGATCAGCGTGTTCAACCCGGTTTCATCTTCGACCACGACCGACATCCGGCGGCGCACGAAGTCGAAGGGGATCTCGTCGATCTTACGATACTTTTCTTTTGCTCTCAGACGTTCTTCCAGCTCCTCGTGGTCGAGAATCGCCTCGTCGAGCAAGTTCTTCAACCCGGTATGGTGGTAGCTATTGAGGTAGCCATAGTGCAGTACCTTCTCGCAGGGTTCGCCGCGCACGTCCAAGTACTTTTCGAGCACGATCTTGCCCTGGGTGATGGTACCGGTCTTGTCGGTGCATAATACGTCCATCGCCCCAAAATTCTGAATCGCGTTCAGGCGCTTGACGATCACTTTTTTGCGCGCCATCGCCAGCGCGCCATTGGACAGATTGACCGTCACAATCATAGGCAGCATCTCGGGGGTGAGCCCGACTGCCACCGCCATGGCAAAAAGGAAAGCTTCCAACCAGTTCTGCTTGCTGAGTCCGTTGATGAGAAAGACGGCTGGCACCATCACGGCGATGAAGCGAATCATGAGCCAGGTGAACTGGTTGATGCCCTTGTCGAAGCTGGTGAGCACGCGCTGTCCGATGATGCTGGCGGCGAGCGATCCGAAATAGGTCTTGTCGCCGGTGTGGATGACCACGGCGGTCGCGGAGCCGCTCTCCACGTTCGAACCAAGGAAGCAGAGGTTGGGCAGATCGAGCGGATTTTGAACGTTTGCCGACGCCGGGGCGGCTTTCTTCTCCACAGGCAGAGATTCGCCGGTGAGGGTCGCCTGATTCAGGAATAAGTCCTTGGCGGCAAGCACCCGTACATCAGCCGGCACCATATCGCCGGCGGCCAGCCGAATGATATCGCCAGGCACGAGCATCTTGAGCGATACTTCGGCTTCCTTGCCATCTCGAACTAACGTCGCTGTGTTGCTGACCATCGCTTCGAGTTTTTCAGCGGCATGATCCGCGCGCATCTCCTGATAGAAACGGAGCACCACGCCCAGCAACACCATCACGAAAATGACCACTGTCGCTCGCAGATCACCAGTCAGGTACGAAAGTACACCCAGCGCCGTAAGCAGGAGGACCAGTGGATTTTTGACGTTATCCAACAAACGCATCAATGAGGACTGGCGCTTTTCTCGCGCAATCTCGTTTGGCCCGGACTGTTTTAAGCGCAAATCGGCTTCCGCCTCGCTAAGACCGTCCAGTTGCGATCCAAGCTCCTTCAGGACGGTATCGGTATCGGCACGCGCCATTTCCAGCAGTTGAACGGAATAATGCGCCCCGTTCTCGCCAGGGAGCTTACCTGGGTGCTGAGATGCGTTCAGTGTCTTCTTTGAAATTTCCATTCATGCCTTGCTGTCTGCTGTATCGTCTTGGCCTTGTTGAGAGGTTTACGAGTCAAATTACCGGGGCCGCCACAGTATGTGAGCGGATTCCAGTGGGATCGCAACGCCGTCGCAGTGCGGCATTACTCGCGCCGTATAGTCCGCTGAAGGACGGGCCGCAGATACGGCCGCGCTGTAAACGTAGCCGCCAGACGCGCCGGCCAGTTGGCGAACGCGCTTCATCTCCTGCCGCACGGGAGCACTGCCCATGACGTTGTCGGCGTAAAGCTCTACCCGCACCGCCTTGGGGTCGAGATCATTGAGACAGACCTGAACTTCAAATACGTGCTGCTCGCCACGAGTCTCAACCTTCACTTCGCCAAAGTGTAGCGAGGCCCATTTCTGCTCCAGACTGTGTTGCCAATCGACCATCTGCCTTCCCACTACGCCTTTATCGGCAGCGCGCCCACGAAAGGCCAACGCAGCCGGGAGGTAGAGTTGCTCGGTGTATTCGCGCACCGTGCGGTTGGCGGAGAAGCGCGGCGTCAACCGCGCCATGCTTTCCCGCATCCGCGCTACCCAGGCGGTGGGGATGCCCTCCCCGTTGCGGGTGTAAAACTCGGGAACCACCTCGCGTTCGAGCAGGTCGTAGAGCGCCGCGGCTTCGACCGCGTCCCAGGCGGTATCCTCGTCATGCTCCTGACCATCCCCCAACGCCCACCCCACTTCAGGGGTGTAGGCTTCCGCCCACCAGCCATCCAATTCTGAGAGATTGATGCCGCCATTGACGAGCACCTTCATGCCGCTCGTTCCGCAGGCCTCCCAGGGTCGTCGTGGGGTGTTGATCCAGACGTCCACCCCCTGCACCAGGTGCTCCGTTAACAACATGTCGTAGTCGCTCAGAAAGACGATGTGGGGTCTGGTCTCTGGCTGGCGGATGAAATTTATCCATTCATGGATCAAGGCCTGCCCCGCCCGGTCGTCCGGATGGGCCTTGCCGGCGATGATGAGTTGCACTGGTCGCTCTGGATTGGTTAACAGGCGAAGCAGTCGCTCCGGGTCGTGCAGCAGCAGATTCGGTCTCTTGTAGGTCGCGAAGCGTCGCGCAAAGCCCAGTGTCAAGGCGTGGGGATCAAATAGCTGTTTCGCCCCGTCAACCGCCTCTGGCGACGCGCCGGAGGCGGTCAGTTGCCTGGACAATCGCTCGCGAGCATCTTCAACAAGAGACTTGCTGGCGGCAATACGAAATTTCCAGAGCCTGGCGTCGGAGATGCGGCGAATGTCATGCTCCAGGGTTTCCGTTGTCCCCAGCCAGCGGTCTTTTCCACAGGCCTCTGTCCAAAGATCGTCGGCCGGCGCCGAGTCCCAGCTCGGCATGTGAACTCCGTTGGTCACGTGTCCAATCGGCACTTCGTCTTGCGGCCAGTGCGGGAAGAGAGGCTCAAAGAGGATCCGGCTCACCTTCCCATGCAATCGACTCACGCCATTGACCGCCCCGCTCCCGCGGATCGCCAGATAGGCCATGTTGAAACTTTCCGACGAGTCGTCCGGGTTCTGCCGGCCCAGGGCCAGCAAATCGTGGAGTGTGATACCGAGCTTCTGCTCGGCGTAGCCACCGAGGTATTGCTTGATGAGGGTAGGATCGAAGCGGTCAAAGCCGGCGGCTACTGCCGTGTGGGTGGTAAAGAGGTTTCCCGCTCGCGTGACGGCTAGTGCCACTTCGAAGGGCTGCCCCGTCTCTTTCATGAAGCTCAGGGCACGTTCCAACACGGCGAAGGCTGCATGCCCTTCATTCAGGTGACAGACTTCCGGCTGGATGCCGAGCGCACCGAGCATCCGCCATCCGCCGATCCCGAGGAGCAGCTCTTGCTTGAGGCGCAGTTCCGGCCCGCCTCCATAGAGTTCGCTTGTGATCCCTCGATGAGCAGGAAAGTTCGCCGCGTCATTGCTGTCCAGCAGGTAGAGTTTTACTCTGCCGACCTGGACCTGCCAGGCGCGCAGCCAGACTGAGTAACCGGGTAAAGCAATCTCCAACCGCAACCACTCCCCGTTCGGGTGGCGCAACGGCGTGATCGGCAGTTGTCCGGGATCGTTATATGGAAAGAGGGCTTGTTGCGCGCCGTCCTTGTCGATTACCTGTCGAAAATAGCCTTGCTGGTAGAGAAGTCCCACGCCGATCACCGGTACGCCCAGATCGCTGGCGGATTTGAGCTGATCGCCGGCCACGTTGCCAAGCCCGCCCGAATAGATAGGGAGAGCTTCGCTCAACATGAATTCCATGCTGAAATAAGCGACACAGGTCAGAGGAGACTGCGAGTAGGTTTGCTGAAACCACGCGGACGCCTCGGCCACTTGCCGCTTGGCTTGTACAAGTCCATCGACGCTTTTGCGGAAGATAGGATCGGTAGACACGCGTTCGATCTGATTCCGCGAGACCGTCTGCAAGACAACCCAGGGGTTGTGCGTGAGTTCCCAAAGCGCGGGATCAAGCTGCCGCCACACTTCGTCGGCGGCATGGTTCCACGACCAGCGCATATCCAAGGCCAGCTCGGCAAGGGAATCGAATCCCTCGACTTCCATAGGTAGAAGGCTGTAGATTGGGTGGCTGGCACGGGTTTGTTTGCTCATAGAATCTCCTTTAATTTTGTCTCGGATAGAATCCCCGACTGCTGCGGGGACGCCGCCAAAGCGTCGCTGACGATCATCTGTGCTTCCTCCAGGAGGCGGCGCAGATAATCCGCGCCTCGGAAGCTCTCCGCATAGATCTTGTAGATATTCTCGGTCCCTGATGGACGCGCCGCGAACCATCCGCTCTCCGCCACCACCTTCAATCCGCCGATGTGGGCGCCGTTGCTTGGCGCGTTGGTGAGGATGGTCTGGATTTTTTCGCCAGCTAGGTTTTTGATCCGGAGCTGCTGCGGTGAGAGTTTCTCCAGGACTGCCTTTTGTTCCGGAGTGGCCGGGGCCTCAACACGCTCGTAAACTGGCTCACCGAACTCGTGTGTCAGCTCGCGGTAAATTTCGCCAGGATCGCGGCCCATCCGCGCAGTGATCTCCGCGGCGAGCAGAGCCGGAACGATTCCATCTTTGTCCGTCGTCCAAACGGTGCCATCCAGACGAGCAAAAGAGGCCCCCGCGCTCTCCTCGCCGCCAAAGCCAAGCGAGCCGTCCAGCAAACCGTCAACGAACCACTTGAAGCCGACAGGCACCTCGAAAAGCTTTCGGCCAAGTTTGGCAGTGACGCGGTCAATCATCTGGCTGCTCACTACCGTCTTGCCCACCGCCGCTTCCTTACTCCACTTCGGTCGGTGTTGGAAGAGATAGAAAATGGCGACCGAAAGGTAGTGATTCGGTGGAAGTAACCCCGCACTCCTAGTGACAATTCCGTGCCGGTCATGGTCAGTGTCACATGCGAAGGCGATCTCGAAGCGATCCTTCAAGCCGATTAATCTGCGCATTGCATAGGGCGAGGATGGGTCCATGCGGATCTGGCCATCCCAGTCGACCGTCATAAACCGGAAGGTCGGATCGACCTCCTCGTTGACGACCGTGATGTTCAGACCATAACGATCGGCGATTGTACCCCAGTAGTGCACCCCGGCGCCACCGAGTGGATCCACCCCCAGGCTGATCTCTGCGCCGCGAATGGCGTCCATGTCGAGCACGTTGGCGAGATCAGTAATGTAAGTATTGAGATAGTCGTGCCGGTGCGTCGTTGAGGCGCGAAGAGCCTTCTCAAAAGGAATCCTTTTCACACCTAGAAGGCCATTCTCCAGAAACTCGTTCGCCTTTGCCTCAATCCAATGTGTGATGCTGGTATCGGCCGGCCCGCCGTTTGACGGGTTATACTTGAAGCCGCCGTCATGGGGGGGATTATGCGAGGGCGTGATCACGATGCCGTCGGAGAGCCCTGTCTTTCGCCCACGATTATACGTGAGGATCGCGTGGGAGATGGCGGGGGTTGGGGTGTATTCATCGCTGTCGGCGATCATGACGTCCACGCCGTTGGCCGCCAGCACTTCAAGCGCGCTGGCAAGAGCCGGCACGGAGAGCGCATGCGTGTCCATACCAAGAAACAGTGGGCCATCGATTTTCTGCTGCGTTCGGTACAGACAAATGGCTTGGCTGATGGCGAGGATATGACATTCGTTGAATGCCTTTTCAAACGCGGAACCACGATGCCCTGAGGTGCCGAACGCAACTCGTTGCTCCGGCACTGAATGGTCGGGCACCTCAGTATAATAGGCTGTGACGAGCTTCGACACGTCAACTAGCATCGATGGTTCGGCTGGCTTTCCTGCATGAAGACTTATTCTCATTGCTCTCCGCCTCAATCTTCCTGCGGATGGCCTGCTGCCAAACCCAGAACGCTGCAGACCATCTTTGCGATCATCCATTCCTCGTCCGTGTGAATAACGCGGACAGTGGCTCGGCTGGCCGCCGAGGAAATCACGCCCTCATTCGCCGCGTTGCGCTTTTCTTCGAGTTCGATTCCAAGAAATCCCAGTCCATCGCAAATCCGGGTACGGACCGTGGGCGCATTCTCTCCGATGCCACCAGCGAATACCAGCGTGTCCAGTCCGCCCAACGCCGCCGCGAATGCGCCGATCCATTTCTTGACCTGGTAGCAAAACAGCGCGACCGCTTCAGCCGCCCGCACGTCCTGCGTCTCACGGTCGAGCAAGTCACGCATGTCGGAACTGGTCTCCGACACGCCGAGCAGCCCGGACTGGAAATTGACCATCTCATTGAATCGTTTTGCATCGAGGCCCTCGGTGCGCGCCAGATACCAAACCAGTCCTGGATCGAGATCGCCTGACCGGGTGCTCATCGGCACCCCGGCTGTCGGGGTGAAACTCATGCTGGTGTCCATGGGCTTGCCGTCACGCACTGCTGCCAGACTCGCGCCATTGCCGAGATGGGCGAGGATGACCCGGCCGTGTGCCGCTTCCGCTCCGGCTAGGCGGATCAGCTCTCCCATGAGAAACGCATACGACAACCCGTGAAACCCGTACCGTCGCACGCCCTGCGCTTCGTAGCGGCGTGGGATCGACAACATCCGCGCCACGCGCGGTAGATCACGGTGAAACGTCGTATCGAAACACGCCACTTGGGGCAGGTCAGGGAATCGGCGATGAAACGCCTCGGTCAACAGAATCTCCTCCGGCAGATGCTCAGGATCGAATGGACTGAGCTGGCGCAGTTCCTCAACCATTTCCGCGGTGATTCGCTGCGGCGTGCTATACTTTGGCCCGCCATGCACCACGCGATGCCCCACCGCAGTCAATGCATCACGCCCGACGCGCTCCTCGATCCAATCCATCAGAGCGCCCACCGCCGCCGTGTGATCCGGCGCCGCTACCGGCCGCGAAACGTTGTCCGCCTGGTCCAGACCTTTCACCCGCAAGGTGGCCTCCAGCAGTCCAATCCGCTCAATCCCGCCCTCCAGAATCCGTCGGAGCGAGTCACCGGCCTCGAACAGCGCGAACTTGATGCTCGACGAGCCGCCATTGATCGTCAGGATGCGTGGGTTAGCTGGTTTCATGGATGACTCTTGCGTCATTCTGCAATCCGAATAAAGCCAGTTTCGCGCACGTGGACTTGTAATCCGTGTGAAGAACGCTTCGAATCCCTAAACCTTCCGCGATCTGGACGAACATCGGGGTATTTTCGAGATAGACTACCTGCCGGGCCGGCGCTTGGGCGATGTCCAGCGCAAGTCGAAAAATGTCTGCGTCGGGCTTGCGGAGGTGGACGAAGCAGGAGGAAATAAAAGAATCTACAAGCCTATCCAGCTTGAACTTTCGAATTCGATACGCATTCAGTTCACGCCCTTCGTTGCTGACCACGGCGATCTTCAGCCCGTGCCGGACCTTGAGCTGAGCGACCAGCTCGATCATCTCGGGGTAAGGTTTCGATTGCGCGAACATGAAGCGCCGAAACTGAGCCCGGGTGAACGGTCGCTTTTGGTAGAAGACCACCCGACCTAAATATTCTTCCAGCGTGAGCTTTCCCTCCTCGTAGGTGTCGAAGGTCAGGTGATGCCGATCCTCCATCTCGGCCAACTCCAGCTTGAAGTTCGTTGCCGCCCGTTTGCGGGCATGATGATCCCACCCGTTGGTGAGCAACACGCCGCCGACATCCAGAAACAGCGTCGTAATCTCTGCTGAGCGTTTCATCATAGTCCTCGATCTATCGTTGTTATGTCGGTTACGTTCCCAATTCCCGCAGCGTCCTCAGGAAGGTTATGACATCTTCCCGGCGTAACATGCCGATGACACGGTGATCCCGGGTGACAGGCATCTGGTTGACTCCATCGCGGTCCATCTCCTGGAGAGCGACCCACAGCTCGGCATCGGGATCGATGCATTTTGACTGCTCCAAGGGAAGCATGACCTGAGCGGCACTCGTCGTCGCCCATTCGGGACGCGGCACTTCCTTGACCCGATGCAGCGTCATCAAACCAACGGTGTTGTCGTCGCGGTTGACGAGAAAACAGCGTTGCCCGCTACCGAGGATGTGTTCGTCCACCAACTGCTGTAGCGTCAGATCTGCGGGAACGGTGGCGCAATGAGTGCTCATGGCCTGCGAGACTCTATGGCCCGCCAGCAGACCTTGAAACATCACTTGCTGCACCTGGGCGGAAGCCGCGTTGTCGAGGAACCAGCCGATGCACGCGATCCACAGCCCTCCCCCAAAGTTGCCGTGGAACATCTGCCAGACACCGGCGAGGATAAACAGAAAAGCAAAGAACCGGCCGACGTTCGCAGCGATGAACGTCGCGCGGCGCATGTTTTTCGTGATCGCCCATACGATGGCGCGGAACACGCGGCCTCCGTCGAGTGGGTACCCGGGGATCAGATTAAACAACACGACGGCTAGGTTGATATAGGCCAGATACTTGGCCAGACCTAAGAGGGGTTCCATACCTGACACCATCGGTTGCACCAAGTAGAAGCAGACTGCCAGAGCCAGGCTCACAAGGGGGCCTGCGATCGCGGTGAGAAACTCGGCGATGGCACTGGGTGGATCCGCTCCAATTTGAGCGACGCCTCCGAAGAGGAACAGCGTGATGCTGCGCACCGGAATATTGTATCGCAGGGCCACCACGGAGTGCCCCAGCTCATGGAGCAGCACGCACACAAAGAATATGATGGTCGTTACGGCGCCCATGAACCAATACAGCGGCGGTGGCCAGTCCTTGAACTCGGCGGGATAGTAACTTCCCGCCAGCATCCAAGTGAGTAGCGTAAAGATCACAAACCAGGAGTAATCCACACCAATCGAAATCCCCAGAATCCTGCCTAACGGAATGTTGTGTCGAGTCATGAGCGTTGTTCCCTACTTGGTGCGCCTGCCGACCGATTCCATGGGTAGCGCCCAACTATGTCCTTGTTGGGCAAGCAGCCCTTGCGCAGCTTCTGGTCCCCAGGTACCAGCGGCGTAATTCGGGAAATCACTAGGCGGCGCAGCCGTCCACACATCGAGCACCGGCATCAACAACCGCCACGCTGCCTCGACTTGGTCGGCACGCATGAACAACGTGGCGTCGTTCTTCATCACGTCCCAGAGCAAGGTCTCATAAGCGTCGGGCGACCGCGCGGCGAACGTATCCTGATAATTGAACTGCATCTCCACCGTCCGCAGACTCATTCTTGGCCCCGGGTGCTTTGCCTGAAAGCGCAGCACGATGCCTTCGTCAGGGTGGATCGACATGACCAGGCAGGCCGGTTGCCAGTCGAGGGTGGCCTCAGGCGGAAACGCCTGATGCGGCACTGCGCGGAACTGGATGGCAACTTCCGAAACCTGCCGTGTGAGGCGTTTTCCTGTGCGGAGATAGAATGGGACGTCCTGCCAGCGCCAGTTGTCGAGGAACAACTTCAGTGCCACAAACGTCTCCGCTTGGGAATCGGGGGACACGTCGTCTTCTTCGCGATAACCGCACACGCCCTTGCCGCCGATCCAACCTTTGCCGTACTGCCCGCGCACCACGTACTGATGGACCGCGTCATGATGAATCGGACGAACCGCGTGGAGCACATCCACTTTCTTGTTGCGAATCTCGTCGGCATCGAAGGAAACCATCGGTTCCATTGCTATCAAACACAACAGTTGCATGAGGTGATTCTGCACCATGTCGCGTAGCGCGCCCGCCTGATCGTAATAGCCTCCGCGATGTACGACACCCACCTCTTCGGCGACGGTGATGGTCACGCAGTCCACGTAACGGCGGTTCCATATGGGCTCGAAGAGTGGATTGGCAAAGCGAAACGCCAGAATGTTTTGCACGGTTTCCTTGCCCAGATAATGGTCGATCCGGAAGATCTGGGATTCCGCGAAGCTGTCTGCGAGGATGCCGTTCAACTTGCGGGCGGATTCCAGGTCATAGCCGATCGGTTTCTCGATCACAATACGCGACAGCTCCCGGTCATGCGCCAACCCGGCCTTGCCGAGGTATTTCGGGATTTCACCGAACATGCTCGGCGGTGTGGCCATGTAGAAGATGCGGTGGACCTTGGTGCCCCATTCCTTTTCCAGCTTCGCGCATTGTTCGCCCAGGGTCGTATAAGTTTGAAGATTCTTGAAATCGCCCTGCTGGTAGCGGATATGCCCGGCAAACTCACCCCATTCGCTGGTTTTCACCATTCCTTGGCGCGAGAACTTCTTGACGCCGTCGTGGAGGCGATGGCGCAGCTTTTCGTCGCTCAAGTCAATGCGATCCACCGCGATGACCGAAAAATCAGCGGGCATACTTCGGTCCTGGGAGAGGTCAAATAAGGCCGGCACAAGCTTTCGCCAGGTCAAGTCACCGGCGCCGCCAAAAATGACGAACACCGTCGGTTCGGGTTGGTCATTAGTTTTCATGATTCTCACTCCTTCTCCCATTCCGTGTGATGTATAGTGCCCCCCTGAAAGTCAACAAGGCTGATGTCACCTGGGGGACTTGATAGAACTGTTCACGCCATGCCCATGGGGTCAGATACCCCAGGGCCGAATGCTGTCGCTTGCTATTGTAGCGCGCAATCCAGGCCATGATGATGCGTTCGGCCTCCTCGAAGGACTCGAAGTGGTGCAGTCAGACACATTCCTGCTGCAGGGTGCGGAAGAAGCGCTCGATGACCTCGTTGTACTCCAGCGATTCGCGGTTAGGGTCGACTCTGCCATGTGGTGCCTCCGCGTTGAGCCGCCCCAGTGTGTCACAGTCCCTGTCTACTCTTCAAGGGGGTCAGTATAAGACGGCACGGGTACGGCAAGGTGCAAGGCGGAACGCGGAGTTCTTCAAAGTGGATGGAAGCCGGGCTGGGTTCGGCAAACGCTAAGAGGCGGAGCGTACCACGGCGGAGATTGAGCAGTGTGTCACGGGCCATGCGATCACGCGGAGAGCAAAAATGCCATGTCAGTTTAGCAAAGGTTTTGAGGGGAGGGTAGCAGTGTTTCGAAACAGAGTTGTATTCTCTCTTATTGCAAAGGAGTAGCCACGATTTGGACACCGGCGACAAGTTCCGGCGAGCATGAGACGGCTAAGTTATGGAAAACAGTGGCGTCCCCAACGGGTTCTTATCTGGATATATACCCCCTCGGAGCAACGCTCCGTAATGCAGTTCTCCCTTGAAGGCGTAGGTGCCTTTTCCGTTTCGTTCCTGTACGGGTGTGAATTCTACCCGGTCTACCAGCAGCTTCTTGAGGGCCTGCCTAGCGCGGGGGACATTGCCCCGGAGCAGGTCGGCGAAGCGGACAAGTTGGCCGTCGATCTCCCGCTCCAAACGTTTTAGCTCCAATACTCCCAGGGTCGGGGCAGCGGCCAGCCTGGCGAGTTCGGCGCCAATCTCCATGACCCGCGCATTGGCCTGCTTGATCTTTGGAATGAAGACTGTCGCGACATCCCTGTCACCAACTGCCTCTGTCCACCGTTCGATCTTTCGCTGGAGCCCCTTCCGTTCCTGTTCCAGCATGGGGCGGCAGTCGGGGTCCTTCGCC
>JGI1357J11328_10001135_pt1 | contig 20829 bp, 24 predicted proteins | sample Subgrocontami54m_FD_11328 | JGI IMG/M metagenome (IMG submission 11328)
CCCCGCCGTTTTATAATGTTTCCTAAAACGGCGGGGATTTGTGCGCGCATAAAGCGGGTGGGAGAGCACATATAAATTTGTTTGTGCCTAGCACAATCCAATTTATGAGTTATCACGGTCAGTGGGTGTGGGCGTTCTTGGAGTGACTGCCTATCGGCTGTTGGTCCTTCAACAACCGGAAACGCAGCGAATGGGCGCCTTAGGCTTGATTGCCCTTGCGGTGAACGTCGCGGCAGCCATTGTCCTCATTCCGCATCGGCATGGTGACGCCAATGTGCGCGCGGTCTGGCTGTTCCGCCGGAACGACGCCATTGGGGAACATCGCCGTAGCTGTTGCGACTTTTCTCGTCGCGCGGTTGCTGTCGTCATTGCGTGCCTATTCTTTGCAATCAGCATTTTGCATCATCAGGGACGCGCGCAATGATTTGCGTAAGGCCGCGCGCCGCGTAAAGCGTACAGCTGGGGCACTGAGCCCGCAGTCAACTCATCCGTCTTCATGTTTGCTTTCCCGTGAGATAAAGGCGGTCAACGCCTTCAGCCCTCGGTGCACGTTGACCTTGACGGCGGCCTCAGAAATCCCACATCGAACTGCCGCTTCTGTTACGCTCAGTCCGTCGATCTTTACGCATTGGATGGCGAGCTGCATTTTTTCCGGCAAACGAGCCAATAGCCTGGCCAAATCATGAGAGCTTTCAGCCGCCGCACGGTCTTCCCCTGCGATAATCTCTCCAGCGTTCTCAATCGGTACCTCAGTGAGAATTGATCGAGTTCGCCGCAGATAGTCGACGAGCTTATATCGCGCGATCGCGTACACCCAGGGCGTGAGCGGTTTCGATGGATCATAGGTGTGCCGCTGGGCATGGACCGCCATCAATGTCTCTTGCATAATGTCCTCGGCTTCAGCCACTTGCCGACCTGCCCGCACCAGTCGGCCCTTGTAATACGCCCGCAAATGTCCGCTCAGCGCCAGCAACAATCTTCGATAGTCCGCCGCATCACCGTTGAGAGCAGCACACATCAATCTCCGGAGTTTATCCTCTTGATTCATCGCTCTTCGCTTCGCTTCGGATGGGTCGATTGCATAATTGCGAGTTGCGCCGAAATACAGTGACATTTGCAAGCAGCGTAAGTTTGCCAGGATCGAAGCGCGGAGAATGCGTTCTGGAAGTGTGAGCGTTGTGTACGCCCATTCAAGTTTGCATGTAGTAGATGAGTATTCCATCAACTTTGGCGAGCTGGGTAGCCCACGAAATTAAGTTTCCCGTCCGTCTCTTGCTCTGTAACCTAAACCCCAGTTTTCGCGAAGTAATAGGCAATAGCTCAAAGTGTGACCGTTAACGCCTTCTCCACAGGATGCAGACGAGGTGGGAGACATATTCTTGAGGTGCGAGACTATAAATGAAGACCGACGATTTGATCGCAATGCTCGCCACTAACGTGGAACCGGTGCCTCATGGGCAAGTGGAACGGACGGTCGGGATCGCTATCCTCGTGGGCGGAGTGGCGGCCCTCGTTGCTATGCTTCTCGTGCTTGGTGTCAGAACCGATCTCGAAGCTCCACGTGCTTTAAGCTATCTGCCCCTCAAGCTAATCTTCACCCTGGCCATCCTTGCATTAACGTCGGTGGCACTTATTGGACTCGCTCGGCCCGGTGGCGAACAATCGACGCCGATCGCATTGGTGGCGTTGCCGTTTGCCGTAATCATTTTACTTGCTGCTTTGAGTTTAGGATCGGCGCCGGTCTCGTTCTGGGACGACATGATCATGGGTGACAACTGGCTGGAATGCCTCCTGTCCATTCCGATTATCGCCATTGTGCCGTTTACCATTATAGTTTGGGCGGTTCGTCGGACAGCGCCAACGGACTTGGTGCGCACGGGCGCGCTCACTGGTCTGGCGGCGGGTGCCGTAAGCGCGACCGCGTATGCGTTGCATTGTACCGATGATTTTTTGCCGTTTGTCGCGTTCTGGTACGGCGGAACCATAGCGATATGCACTTTCGCCGGTGCCAAACTCGGCCCCCGGCTTTTGCGGTGGTAACGGGCCTGGGCCACTCGGCGGTCCGGATCGGATCAGTAAAATTTACGCTAGGCAGCGGAAAGCTGTAACGGATTTACCTCCTGGTTCGAACTTATCCTTGGAAGCGCACAACGCGCTTCCGAACACTAGGAGGAAAACATGATCCGGGATCGTGTTCTCTCGATTGCGACGCTTTGCGCCGTGACGACGCTATCAGGCGCAGCTCTCGCCGGGCCGACCATCACCGACCGCAGTTACTGGCCTAACGAAGCTCGTGCCTCCAGTCAGTCTGGGATTGCCCAAAAGCAGTCTGGTGATCGGCCCGCGCCAGCCAAGGCCACAGGGGCGCGTGCTGAACACCCAGCGCCGGTGGTCAACAGCGGCCAGCAGCGATGCCGTTATTTGGGGGGGCCCAAGAGCCCGATGATGTGCTGATTAGAATCAGGAAAGGACACACATGACGCAAGCGACCGTCAATTCCACTGTAGAAAAAGCGACGCGAATATGTTGCGAAGTACCTAGCCACTCAATTCTGAGAGATTGGAGATTGTGGCTGGCGGTTGCGGCGGTCGCGGTCGTCGGGGGACTCGCTTTCAATTGGAGCTGGTTTATTGCCGTGGGAGTTGCGCCGCTTCTCCTCTCTCTTCTGCCTTGTGCCGTGATGTGTGCCTTGGGCCTTTGTATGGGCGCAAAGCGAAAGTAAGCCAAATATCCTCTCTTGAGCGAAAATGCCGGACGGGCTATGTTTGGCGCACAAGGCGTACCATGTTCAGCGGACGTGCCATACTGATCCTTCTTATTGCCCTGTCGGTAGCGATTATGCCGACACGGGGCGCGCTCGCGTTGAGCATAAATGCGACCGAAACGACGGTTTCCGCTACTATGCCGGGCTGTTGCGACAGTCAGGATATGCCTTGCGAAAAGTCGGTTAACGGTTGTCCGTTAATGGCCCTGTGCGCGTCGATCTCCGTTGGGCTTGTGGGAGCGTCTTTTTCAGATTTGACGTTCCCTCTGATCGCAATCGGCAATATGCCGTCGTTTGCGTGCTTCGGCTTGGACGCTCAACTGAGCAGTCCGCCCTTCCGACCTCCCCGGATCTAACATCACCTTAGAGATTGCTGGTGCGCCGCTTGAGGTACGACCTCACGCGATAAGCTTTCGGCTATGCGGCGCCCTGCATCAGATTGGAGTGATGCTGATCAGAGGAGTTTCGATGCACGCCAGACCCGTTTTCATGGGGACTGTCCTTGCGATTGCCCTAGGCCTAAGCGCCGCAGCCGTTGCCGGGCCTGATGACTACGCCTTTGAACCTCTCAAGGCGGAGGTCAAAATGGGTTCGGAGGCGGTGGTTGCCGCGCGCCTGGTCCATAAGCCTACCGGTAAGCCAGTTCCCGATGCTGTGATCTTCGCCCGTCGTGCCGATATGTCGCCGGACGGAATGGCGACGATGACCGCTGACCTGGAACCCGTACCCGCAGGCGAAGGGGGTGTCTACCGATTCAAAACTAACTTGCCGATGGCGGGAAATTGGCAGATTTCGTTGGCTGCCAAAATTCAGGGAGAAACTGGCACGCTCCAGAGTAAATTTCGGCTGCGGGTGACGGAGTGATGGACCAAACCTCATCACGTCGTAACAAGGACGTCCAAAGGGACGGCCCATTAAAATCAGCGACATCGAAACGCTTCCTCGTTCTGTTGCTGGTTTTAGGAGCGTTGGCAGGTGCGCTTGCGGCCGGCTATTGGCTGGGCCGCTCCGAATACGCCCAGGCGCCTACGATGTTGGGCGGATCGTCCGCAAAGACGGCGCCGAGTGGTTCCGTCATTTATTACCGCGATCCTGATGGGAAGCCGTATTACTCCGCGGAACCGAAGAAGACATCGGACGGGCGCGACTACCTCGCGGTCCGCGCCAGCGAGGACGTAAATTTCGACGAGCAGCCTGCTCAAGCCGGAGCCGCCAAAAATCCAGCCAGCAAGCGCATTATCTACTATCGAAACCCGATGGGATTACCCGACACGTCCCCGGTTCCCAAAAAGGACTCGATGGGGATGGACTACCTGCCTGTCTACGATGGCGAAGTGGAGGACGGCTCCACCATCAAGATATCGCCCGGTAAATTGCAGCGCACCGGCGTGCGTTCCGAAAATGTAACCCGTCGGGTCGTAGTCCGTCCGGTACGTGTGCCGGGCACCGTTCAAGTCGACGAACGTCGAGTAACGGTCGTGTCGACGCGCTCGGATGCATTTATCGACAAAGTCGAGAACGTCACGACGGGTGATCGGGTCCGCAAAGGCCAGCTATTGTTGCAGCTTTACTCTCCCGAAATCGTCATCGCTGCCGCCCAGTTCATGTCCAACCCTAGCTTTGAGGGATCGCGTCGTCGGCTTGAGAATTTGAACGTACCGTCAGAAGTCATCGCCGAGATCGAGCGCACGCGCAAAGTTCCATTGACAATTGGTTGGACTTCCCCGCGCGACGGCCTGGTGCTGGAACGCAACGCCATCGAAGGCATGAAAGCTCCTGCCGGGGAAGTCCTCTTCCGTATCGCCGACATTTCGGTCGTGTGGGTGATTGCTGACGTGCCGGAGCATGATCTCGGTGGCGTCAAACTTGGCCAGCCTGCAACGATGCGCGTGCGCAGTCTCGCTGGGCGCACTTTTAACGGAAAGATCAATCTCATCTATCCGCAGGTCAACAAAGCGACACGCACCACACGTGTCCGCATTGAACTGCCCAACGCCGATAACGTGCTCCTGCCGGACATGTATGCCGATGTGGAAATCAGCACGGGGGCAACGGAACCCGTGCTCGCCGTGCCAGACAGCGCCATCGTGGATAGCGGAACACGGCAGGTAGTCATTCTTGATATGGGAGACGGCCGCTTCCAACCACGCGAAGTAAAACTCGGTGCAAGGGGGGAGGGTTTCGTCGAAATTCGCGAGGGCATAGCCGAAGGCGACCGGATCGTGGTGGCGGCTAACTTTCTGATCGACGCCGAAAGCAATTTGAAAGCGGCTCTGCAAGGATTGACCAGCGGAGATCAACCCAAATGATCGCCCGCCTGATCGCTTGGTCCGCGCACAACTTGTTGCTCATATTTGTTGGAACCGTCTTCGCGGTGGCGGCAGGGGTGTATGCGGTACGCACCCTTCCGCTCGATGCCATTCCTGATCTGTCGGACGTGCAGGTCATCGTTTACACCGAATATCCAGGCCAAGCGCCCCAAGTAGTCGAAGACCAGGTCACCTATCCGCTGACCACGGCGATGCTCACCGTTCCGAAATCAAAGGTCGTTCGCGGGTTCTCGTTTTTCGGCGTTTCCTTCGTCTACGTCATTTTCGATGATGGGACCGATCCCTATTGGGCGCGCAGCCGAGTGCTTGAATATCTAAGCGCGGCCACCCGTCGACTTCCCCTCGGCGTCACACCTAGCTTGGGACCGGACGCGACAGGCGTCGGCTGGGTATATCAATATGCGCTGATTGCCAAAGACATGAACCTTGCCGAACTGCGGTCGCTGCAGGACTGGACAGTTCGCTATGGCATCTCCAAAGCCGAAGGCGTGGCCGAGGTTGCCAGCGTCGGTGGCTTCGTCAAGCAGTACAACGTTGTGGTGGACCCGCGGCGGCTGCGTGCGCAAGGAATTTCGCTGGAGAACCTTCGTGATGCTATCCGGGCAAACAATACCGACGTGGGCGGTCGCACCGTGGAGCTGTCCGAGTTTGAATTCGTGGTTCGCGGACGGGGCTATCTCAAAGGCATTCAGGATATTGAGAACATTGTTCTGAAGACTGATGCCGGGACACCGCTGCGCGTGCGCGACATCGCGCTTGTCGAACTGGGTCCGGACGAACGACGGGGCATCGCCGAACTAAATGGCGAAGGAGAGGTGGCGAGTGGCATCGCGCTCCAGCGATTCGGCGCCAATGCGCTTACCGTAATCGAAAACGTAAAGGCGCGGCTGGCCGAGATCGCTTCGAGCCTACCGAAAGGGGTCGAGGTTGTTCCGATTTACGATCGCTCCGAGCTTATTAAGAACGCAATTGAAACACTGAAAACCACGCTGATTGAAGAGAGCATTATCGTTGCGCTCGTCTGCGTGGTGTTTTTGCTTCATCTACGCAGCGCTCTCGTTGCGATCCTCATGCTCCCGGTCGGAATCCTGATGGCATTCGCCGCCATGAAGTATATCGGTCTCGGCTCCAACATCATGAGCCTTGGCGGTATCGCCATTGCTGTCGGCGCCATGATCGATGCTGCCATCGTCATGATTGAGAACGCGCACAAGCATCTTGAGCGGGCGAAGCCCGGAAAACCGCGCATGAAAATTCTGGTCGATGCGGCGAGCGAGGTCGGGCCGGCGCTATTCTTTAGTCTCCTGGTGATCACCGTATCGTTCCTGCCGATCTTCACATTAGAGGCCCAGGAGGGGCGTCTATTCGGGCCGCTCGCTTACACGAAGACATTTGCGATGGCGGCAGCGGCCCTTCTGTCGGTCACCCTCGTGCCCGCGTTGATGGTCCTCTTCGTCCGGGGGCGGATCATTCCGGAGCACAAAAACCCCGTAAACCGGTTTCTGATCTGGGTCTATCGGCCCGTGATCCGTTGGGTGCTCAACGCAAAGATCGTGACGATTGCGCTGGCTCTGATTGCGCTCGCGGTCACCATCTGGCCCGCCCGCCAACTCGGCAGCGAGTTCATGCCTGCGCTCAATGAGGGCACGCTGATGTACATGCCCACCACGTTGCCCGGCATCTCCATAACTAAAGCCGCCGAACTGTTGCAGACTCAGGATCGCATCATCAAGTCGTTTCCCGAGGTTGCCTCGGTCTACGGCAAGGCTGGAAGGGCGTTGACCGCGACGGATCCAGCGCCGACTGAGATGTTCGAAACGGTCATCAACTTGAAGCCTAAGGTTGAATGGAGGGCGGGAGTCACGATCGACAGTCTCAAAACAGAGATGGATAGTGCCTTGCAGTTCCCAGGCGTCTCTAACGCCTGGACCATGCCGATTCGTGCCCGCATCGACATGCTTGCGACCGGCATCCGTACGCCCGTCGGCATCAAAGTGTTCGGTACCGATCTGGCGGATATGGAGCAGATAGCGCGCCAGGTCGAAGCCGTAGTCAGAGCTGTGCCGGGCACGTCGAGTGCTTATGCCGAGCGGGTCATCGGCGGCTACTATCTGGAGATCGTGCCGGATCGGATCGCGCTCGGCCGCTACGGTTTGATGGTGGCGGACGTGCAGAACGTCATCTCCACGGCGCTCGGCGGCGAAGCGGTAACGACGACCGTGGAAGGACGAGAACGCTATAGCGTGAACGTGCGGTATCCGCGCGAGCTACGGGCCAGCCCTCAAGCGATTGGCACGGACGTTCAGGTGCCGCTGGCATCTGGTGGCAGCGTGCCGCTCGCGGAAGTGGCCAGCGTGAAACTGACGAGGGGCGCGACCTCCATTCGAACTGAGAACGGCCAACTCGCCGTTTACATCTTCGTCGACATTACCGGTCGGGACCTTGGCGGCTATGTCGCCCAGGCACGAGAAGCCGTAGCCAAAGAGGTAAAATTTCCGCCCGGTTACTATGTCTCATGGAGCGGCCAGTTCGAATATCTCGAGCGCGCAGAGGCGCGTCTGAAGATCGTCGTGCCGGTCACGCTGCTGATCATTTTTCTCTTGCTCTACCTGAATTTCCGAGCGCTCGCCGAAACCTTAATCGTCATGCTGTCGTTGCCGTTCTCGGTCGTCGGCGGGATTTGGCTGATGTGGTGGCTTGGGTTCAACATGTCGGTTGCGGTCGCAGTCGGCTTTATCGCGCTTGCCGGGGTCGCCGCCGAAACCGGTGTGGTCATGCTGATCTATCTTGAACAGGCGATGACTGAACTCAAGGCGGAACGGGCCGCGGCCGGACGTCCCTTTACGCGAGCCGATCTCTATGAAGCCATCATGCTGGGCGCCGTTGATCGCGTGCGTCCTAAAATGATGACGGTCGTAGCGATCATGGCTGGTCTTCTACCGATTCTATGGAGTTCCGGCGCGGGTTCGGAGGTGATGCAACGCATCGCCGTACCGATGATTGGTGGCATGGTGTCCTCAACCATACTTACTCTCGTCGTGATCCCCGCAATCTTTGCCATCGTGAAGGGGATCGGACTTCCTCGCACGGCACAAGAAATATACGACGCAGAAATTCTTGACTCTTCCACTGCGGTGGCTTCCGTCGAATTGCACGAGGCGGCGAAGTGACCGTGATCCGCGCGCAATTGAATTTTAGCTTGCCGACAGGATCGGGCTGGTCGGCAAACTCCACGCAATGCAAGCCCGCTTTATCAATGATCCATCCCAACATAACTGGAGACTAACAATGCTAATGGTTGAGAAGGCCTCCCATTTGTGGCGGTCACGCCTTATCGCCTCGACGCTGCTGATCGGGATTACTCCTATGCTTTTTGCGTCTGACGAAGCCCGAGCCCAAGGCATGAACAACATGGGTACGATGCCTGGAATGGGGGAGGCGAAGCAGTCGTCCGTCAAGACCGGTACAGGAACGGGCACAGTGACTGCGCTCAATACGTCGGCGCGGAAGGTGACGCTGGAACATGGCCCGATACCGTCCATCCCATGGCCGGCGATGAAAATGGAGTTCCCGGTATCGCCGTCTGTCGACTTATCCAAAGTCAAGACCGGAGACAAAGTGGAATTTACGCTCAGCGGCTCGGGCAGTTCATACACCGTGCTTACTATAAGTGCCCGCCCCCAATGAGCCAATTCCGTCTGCGGGACCCACGCTGGGTCCCGCAGACCATACACGATGGGCGATGCGGATTCTGTTCGCGCCTGCCGGGATATGCCTGAGATTGTTGAGGCACTCGATGCCCTGGACGATGTGGGATTTTAAAAAATGGCGCCGAGCGCTTCGGTACACACAATGCCAAGCGGCTGAAAAACTTGGTGTAAGCCGGGGCACCATTCAGCACTGGGAATGCGAGCGCAATCCGATTCCTTTGACTGTCGAGCTTGCCTGCAGGGAACTTATGCGATCTTGGAACCAGCGTCCGGAGTTTGGCCCCGTGATACTGGTGAATGCCGATGGTCTACTCGTGCAAGACGCCGATGGCCCATATCTCACGGTGGTTCAGTGTGAACGTTATCCAAATAACGCTTTTGCGATACGGAGAATTGCACAAATTAGGTGGTCACCACAGCTAAACAATCCATTTATTCTCGACATGACAGGTGAAATCATTTGGTCGACCATGGAGCTTTTTGCTGAATGCGATCGGCAAAGATTACAAAACGTCAAAGGCTCTATCTGCGAAGAGCCTTATGGCGAAACATCTCACAATAGCGGAAGTGAGCGAGACGGCTGTGTAAAGAGTTGAGGTATGCCCATGTTGGTACACTCTTGGACGCGCTTGCCTAGGGCGTCGCGCCGAAAGATACACCCTACGCATTTTCTCGCGATTGGGACGGCCATGTTGCTGTCTGCGTGCCAAAGCTTTTCTACAGACGGGGGGATGAGCCTGGTAGCAGATGTGACGGCGCGAGAAATTCGCAAAGATGTAGCCGTTCTGCAGACCTCCGAACAAGCCGCTGCGGCGCACGCGCGCGTAGAACAGTTGTTGCGTCGACCACTGACGGCCGATGCTGCCGTGCAGATTGCGCTCCTTAACAATCGATTCCTGCAAGCTGCGTATAACGAATTGGGCTTGGCAGAAGTTGCCGCGGTTCAGGCGTCACTGCCACCCAACCCCACCGTTTCAATAATGCGTATGAGCAGCGCGCCTGAGATAGAGCTCGAACGAAGAATAATTGCGAACATACTTGCGCTGGCAACGCTACCAACACGGGCCACTATCGCGGCAGACCGCTTTCGTCAGGCGCAACTTCGCGCCATTGACGAAACGCTCCGGCTCTCAAATGAGACGCGCCGTGCCTTCTATCGGGCAGTAGCAGCACGGGAGTTGGTATTCATTCTCGATCAGGCGAAATCCGCAGCATCTCATGCGACTGAGTTGACGCTTCGGCTCGGACAAAGCGGCACGATTTCTAAGCTTGACCAAACCCGAGAGCAGGCGTTTGCCACTGAAATTACAGCTCAATTGGCCACATTGCGTCAGCAGGCACTCAGCGAGCGAGAACGCTTGGTACGCCTATTGGGTCTCTGGGGAACTGACCTGGCGTTCAAAATTCCAGACGCACTTCCGGCGTTGCCCATGCGGCCACTCACACTACCCCTAGTCGAAGCCGACGCAGTCAAAAAGCGCGTTGATCTCAGAGTGGCCAGAATCGAGCTCGAAGCGCTTTCGAAGTCTTATGGGCTTACTCAGGCCACACGGTTCATCAACATGCTGGAAGTTGCCGGCATCGATAAAAAAATTCAGGAGAGGGAGACGGAAAAAACTACCCACATGCGCGGGTATGAATTGGAGTTCCAAATCCCAATTTTTGATTTTGGCGAGGTTCGTGTTCGCCAAGCTGAACAGCTCTATATGCAATCAGTTAATCGGTTGATGGAAAAGGCAGTAAATGCTCGCTCCGAAGCGCGAGACGCTTATCGCGTATACCGATCAACATACGATATTGCATCGTATTACAGACGCGACGTGTTGCCACTTCGCCAGGTTCTCTACTCCGAAACATTGACTCGCTATGGAGAAATGCAAGTTGACGCATTTGCGCTCCTTACCGAGACGCGCCAGCGCGCCTCTGCACGTATGGCCGCCGCTGAGGCCCGCCGAAATTTTCTCCTGGCGACGGTCGATCTCGACGCGGCGGTTTTAGGCGGCGGCAGCCCTGCAGGAGGTGAGGGAAGCCGTACCGCGTCCGCATCTGACGGCGCAGGGATGCGCTAAAGAACCCCTCAGCAGCGGTGGGAAAGGACGCATTCGATGTTTCATATCTACCAATACGCCATCGATAGGCGGGCACTGTTGGTCGGCGGCGCAAGCTTGGCCGTCGCCGCATCGCTTTCATGTCCTTCACACGGCAACCCTGCGCCTGCGAAGGAATTCAAACTTGTTGCTGCGCCCACACGGCTGCCGCTCGTTGGAGCGCCCCATCCCGATACGGATGTTTGGGCGTTCGGAAACAGCATTCCCGGTCTGGAAATCCGCGTCCGCCAAGGCGAGCCGATCCGCATTGTTGTCGATAACCGGCTGCCGGAGGAAACGTCTATCCACTGGCATGGGGTGCGGGTGCCGAACCGGATGGATGGGGTACCGCACCTCACGCAAAAGCCGATCGCGCCGGGCCAAAGCTTCACTTACGAGTTTGTCTGCCCGGATGCCGGAACCTTTTGGTACCACCCTCACCAGAACAGTTCGGCTCAGGTCGGGCGCGGGCTCTATGGTCCATTGATTGTTGAGGAAGCGAACCCGGCTTCTGTTGACCGCGACATCACATGGATGCTCGGCGACTGGCGTTTAGAAAAAGACGCCTCGATCAGTTCTGACTTCGACAACATGATGGATATCAGCCACAACGGGCGTGTGGGCAATACCGTCACCGTTAACGGTCGGTTGCCCGAGACATTCGACGTGCGTGCCGGCACACGGATGCGTCTGCGCCTGATCAACGCGGCGAACGCGCGCATCTTCGGGCTGAAATTCGAGGGCCACAATCCTCAGATCGTCGCGATTGACGGCCAGCCGGTCGAGCCGCATGAGCCGGCCGAAGGCCGGGTGGTGCTCGCGCCAGCCATGCGCATCGATCTCGTGCTCGATATGAGCGGTCGGCCGGGTCAGCGCTACCGTATTACCGATACGTTCTACCGCAACCGCGAATATCGGCTGCTTGATCTAGTTTACAGCGAAGAGGGTCCGCTGCGAGATATTTCGGACGCCAATCCTATTCGCCTTGCAAAAAATCCATTGCCGGAGCCAGAACTGAAGGGCGCCGAACGGCACCAGGTAACACTGGGTGGCGGAATGATGAGCGGCATGATGTCGGCCATGATGGACGGCAAACAGACCGATATACGAACACTCATGCACAATGGTCTGGTCTGGGCGATCAACGGCGTTGCCACAAAAGGGCATGTGCATGACCCCTTGCTCACCCTGCGGCGCAATCTCTCCTATGTGCTTGAACTGATTAACGAAACCGCGTGGCATCACCCCATGCATCTGCATGGCCACTCATTCAGGGTCATTAGCCGCGACGGCAAGCCGACGCGGCATCGAGAATGGCAGGACACGGTGTTGCTCGATCCTCGCGAGCGCGCCGAGATCGCCTTTGTCGCCGACAATCTTGGCGACTGGATGTTCCATTGTCACATCCTGGAGCATCAAGCCGGCGGGATGATGGGTGTGATCCGTGTGGCGTAATTCGGAGCGAGCAATGACAGCTCAATCAGTTCGAGGAACCGTCATGAAGCTAATTAGAAGCCGGAGGGCCTTGCTAGCGGCCCTCGTCGCCGTTGCTATCGGCCCACTAAACACGCGTCCATCCTTCTCGGCAGGCGACACGTCGATCGCGAAGCTTTCCAAAGAAACCCACTTCCACGGCATCGCGGTCGATCCAGCGGATTCGACACGCCTCTACCTCGCAACCCATCACGGGCTCTACGTGACGGGAACAGACGGCAAGGCCCAGTTGCTCTCGGAAGTTCGCGACTATATGGGATTCACGGCTCATCCTACTAACGCCACCATCTTGTTCGCCAGCGGCCATCCGGCCGGCAGCGGCAATCTCGGCTTCATCACCTCGAAGGATGGGGGCCGCACCTGGACGAAGCTATCGAACGGAGTTGGCGGCCCGGTCGATTTTCACCAGATGGACGTGAGCAAGGCCGATCCGCGCGTGATCTACGGTGTTTATGGATCCCTCCAGCGGAGCGCTGATGGTGGAACGACCTGGAAAAAAGTGGGGGCACCGCCGGCCGACATCATCAGCCTCGCCGCGTCGAGCATTGATGTAAACACGCTCTATGCGGCCACTGAGAGCGGTATCCAGCGCAGTACGGACGGGGGGCAAACCTGGAAGAAAGAATCGGATCAAACCGCGACGATGGTGCATGTTGCCCATGACGGCACGGTCTATGCCTTCATGATCGGAGTCGGCCTTGTCCGCGCCGCCGAGAGAAATCCCGCTTGGCAGGTCGTCAGCAACGGCTTTCGCGAAGAGTATCTGCTGCATTTTGCGGCGGACCCGCGCGATCCAAAACGACTCTATGCGATTATTTTCAATTCCAAAACGCGGGTTCAAAGCGTGATTGCGAGCCGGGATGGCGGTGAGCATTGGGTGCCGTTCGGAGCCGAATAGATGACGCACTGAGGGGTGGCTGATATTACCTTGGCAATCGTGGGTGCTCGCCGCTACTCCGCATCACCGTCATCACTGGAGGCTTAAAAAAAGTGAGGCCCGGTTTGAACACCGGGCCTCCACCCTTTAAGAAGGAGTACATTGCCTGACCGGCTGTGCGATCGGCGAGGTGCTCGGCGTGATCATCGGTACCGCCCGGGGATTGGGGCAACGCGGCGACCATCGGCTTAGCGGTTCTTCTGGCTTTTGTTTTTGGTTACACGCTCACCATGATTCCGCTACTGCGGGCGCAGCTGCCGCTGGCGACTGCCGTGTCCCTGGCGTTCGCATCCGACACGGCATCCATCACGCTGATGGAGATCGTGGACAACGCCATCATGCTTGTCATCCCAGGCGCAATGGATGCCGGTGTGAGCGATCTTCTCTTCTGAGGAAGCTTAGCCGCCGCCTTGTTAATCGCCGGCGCTGCCGCCTTTCCGCTCAATCGCTGGCTTATCATGCGCGGACGCGGGCATGCCGTGGTCCACGCCTATCATCAGGGGCATTAGCAGCTGAAGATTAACCGTTGGGGGCGTTTATTGTTGCCATCTTGCGACGAACCTAGCATTTTGGCTATCGTGGCATGACCTTCAATTCGCCTCATTACGAACTATGGTGGCCTCGAAAGGTGCGTTTGTCCCCATGTTGGCGCTGCTAACCAAAGGAATGCGATGCCGGGCCGCCTTGGTCCTTGGCGCTCTGTATTTCCTATGCAGCGCGGCGCCTGCCGTTGCCTTAAGCTTCGCCGATGGCAAATCGGCGGCGCATTGCGTGACTGACAACCATCACGGCGTGAAAACTCACGGCCATGATGAGGGCGGAGCCCACACCGAGCCCTCCGCCGCATCTTCGGGAGAACAATCCTCGAACGAACCTGCAAGCCATTCCGGCTCATGCTGTGGCGGCATTTTCTGCGTGAGCGTGTTTCCAAGCGCTCCGATTTTCACTTTTAACGGCAACATCCGGCCATCTGCTCCGGAAATGTGGGTTGAACACAGGGTTGTCGGAAACGGCCCAGCCGGCATCGACCGTCCTCCCAAAAGCCTCATGTCGTTCTGATTTCGCCCGGGTCGCGCTCGCGCGGCTCATCAGCGTTCAACGACATTGAGGATAATGCATGTCCGCCCAGTTGTGGATGCGCTGTGCCCAATTTTTAGGGCACTGCGCCGGATTTACGCGATGCCGCGCCGTGATCGCGTGCGCCCTTCTCCCAGTGATCGCGCAAGGATGCGCGGGTCCCTCGGTTCCAATCGGGGGACTCAATCCTGCTGACCCCGGGGCACAAGCGCCCGCTGTGCAATATCGCTCGACGGTCGGCCATTACTCCCGCCAGCGGCCGGTAGAGCCCTCCGATTGGCGAGAGCAAAACGAGCGGGTCGCACCCGCCCCACGGAATTGAGCTGGACCATGCGGATCCCAATCCTCTGGTGCGGCCCATTATCCGATATCCCAACAGGTTTGCGTCAGCTGCGCCGATTGACCTTGGCGGCTGGAAGCGCACTCTTCCTGTCAGCCTGCCAAACCTTTTCGCCCGACGGCGGGATGGGTTTGGTAGCTGGCGTGGCTGATCGAGAACTCCGCAAAGAAGTCACCCTTCTCCACACTCCCGAACAAGTGGCTTCGGCGCGAGCCCGCGTAGAACAGTTGATGCGCCGCTCTCTCACGGTCGATGGAGCCGTACAGATTGCACTCCTCAACAACCGGGGCCTGCAGGGGGCTTACAACGAACTGGGCTTGGCGGAAGCTACGATGGTGCAGGCCTCGTTGCCGGCCAATCCTACTTTTTCAATAGAGCGGATCGCTAGCAATACCGAGATAGAGTTTGAGCGACGCATCGTTGCCAACATCCTCGCGCTTGCGACATTGCCGGCACGGGCCAGCATTGCGGCGGACAGGTTTCATCAGGCGCAGCTGCGCGCTGCGGAAGAAACGCTGCGCGTTGCCAACGATACCCGCCGTGCCTACTACCGCGCTGTGGCGGCACGCGAACACGTATTCATCCTCGACCACGCACGTGCCGTAGCCGATCAAGCAAACGAGTTGACCAAACGACTTGGGCAGAGCGGCGCGATTTCAAAACTTGACCAAGCGCGCCAACAAGTATTTGCGGCGGAGGTCGCTGCACAGTTGGCAACGGCGCGGCAGCGCGCGCTGAGCGAGCGGGAACGTCTTATCCGCTTGTTGGGTATCTGGGGAAGCGACCTTGCGTTCAAGATTCCGGACGGACTTCCGGCTATGCCGATGCGTCCACGCGCGCTGCCCCTCGTCGAGATCGAGGCGGTGCAAAAACGCATCGATTTGACCATTGCGCGGCTCGAACTCCAGGCGTTGTCGAAATCGTATGGCCTCACCCAGGCCACCCGGTTCGTCAATCTGCTTGAGGTAGCGGGCATCGATCGAAAGGTTAAGGAGAAGGAAACCGGCGACATCACGCGGGCGCGCGGTTTCGAATTGGAATTCCAGATTCCTATCTTCGATTTTGGCGAGATCCGCGTGCGGCAAGCCGAACAGACATACATGCAAGCGGTCAACCGCCTGATGGAGATGGCGGTGAATGCGCGCTCGCAGGCACGCGATGCCTACCGCGTCTATCGATCGACATACGATATCGCTGCACACTATCGACGCGAGGTCTTGCCGCTGCGCCAGATCATCTCCGACGAAACCTTGCTGCGCTACAACGCCATGCAGGTCGACGTCTTTGCTCTTCTCACCGAAGCGCGCCAGCGGGTTTCCTCCCGCGCGGCGGCGGCAGAGGCTCGCCGGGACTTTTGGTTGGCGGCGGTTGATCTCGGTGTGGCGGTGGTTGGCGGCGGCAGCGGGGGTTCTGCAGGAGGCGAAGCAGGCCGCACAACATCCGCACCTGAGGCCGCAGAGGGCCACTAATGACAAGGAAAACATCCATGATATCTCGTCGAGGATTCCTCGGAACGTCAGCCGTCGCATTCGCTGGCGCTGCCGCGATTAGCGGGCGGGTCCAAGCAGCGGCGATACCTGAGGCGCAGACCATGGGTTCGCCAACCATGCAGCCGCCATTGCGGCCGGAAAACGGACAGGATTATCAGCCCGTCGTTACGCTCAATGGGTGGACGCTGCCATGGCGGATGAACGGCGACTGGAAAGAATTCCATCTCGTCGCAGAGCCCGTCGTCCGCGAAATCGCCCCTGGGATGAAAGCGCATTTGTGGGGGTACAACGGTCAGTCACCTGGTCCTACGATCGAAGCCGTCGAAGGTGACAAGGTTCGCATCTTCGTCACCAACAAGTTGCCCGAACACACGACGATCCATTGGCACGGCATGCTTCTGCCGAATGGCATGGATGGAGTCGGCGGGTTGACGCAACCCCACATCAAGCCCGGCAAGACGTTCGTTTACGAGTTCGAGTTGCGGAAATCCGGAACCTTCATGTACCACCCGCATGCCGATGAAATGACGCAGATGGCGATGGGGATGATGGGGTTCTTTGTCATCCACCCGAACGACCCGAAATTGCATCGGGTTGATCGCGACTTCGTTTTTCTTCTCAACGCCTACGACATCGATCCCGGCAGCTATGTGCCGAAGATCATGACGATGACCGACTTCAATCTATGGACGATGAACAGCCGTGCTTTCCCCGGCATCGATCCGTTGCCCGTGCGCCGAGGCGACCGCGTCCGGGTGCGTGTGGGTAACCTGACGATGACCAACCACCCGATCCACATGCACGGCTACCATTTCGCGGTGACTTGCACCGATGGCGGCTGGGTGCCGGAAAGCGCGCACTGGCCGGAAGTGACGATCGACATTCCGGTCGGAGCCATGCGCGCTTATGAGTTCATCGCCGACGAACCCGGCGATTGGGCGCTGCACTGCCACAAGTCGCACCACACCATGAACGCGATGGGGCACGAGGTGAAGACTTTCATCGGCGTGCAGAAAAAAGACTTGGTGAAGCCCCTTCGCAAGCTGGTCCCCGACTACATGGCGATGGGAAATGCCGGCATGGCGGACATGGGCGAAATGGAGATGCCGATGCCGGACAACACGCTGCCGATGATGACGGGCTTCGGCCAGTTCGGCCCGATGGAAATGGGCGGCATGTTCACCGTGGTCAAGGTGCGAGAAGGACTTGCGCCCGGCGATTACAAAGATCCCGGTCCTTACAAAAATCCCGAAGGCACCGTGGCTTATGAGGTCGAAAGCACGAGGGCCGCGGAACCTTCGCGCCAGAACAGTAAATCCGCGACCAAGCCTGCAACCGAAGTACGCGTCGTGAAGCCCGGCTCGAACAGCCGACATAACCAACATTGAACCTGGAGAAGCATGCAATGACTCGCCTTACGACTTTCTGGACACTCGTCCTTTCCCTCGCCGTCTTGGCGGGGCCTGTGTTTGCTGCGCCCGGAGCTCCCGGTCACAGCCATGACGCCGGGTTCTCAGCTGGAGAACCTGGCGATCCCAAGAAGCCCGCGCGGGTCGTTCAAATAGCGATGAACGAGTCTTCGGGGAAAATGGTGTTCATTCCCGAGCGCGTCGAAATCAAGCGGGGCGAACAGATCAAATTCATCCTGCGAAACAATGGCGAGTTGGATCACGAATTCGTCCTGGCCACCACGGCGGAAAACGTCAAGCACGCCGAGGAGATGAAAAAGAACCCCGAAATGGAACATGATGATCCGAACGCCAAGCGGATCGTTCCCAAAAAGTCCAACGAAATCGTTTGGAAATTCAGCAAAGCCGGAGAATTTGAATACGGCTGCCTCATCCCCGGCCATCGCGAAGCCGGGATGATCGGCACCATCGTCGTGAAATGAAGCCTGTCAACCACGGAGAGTGAAAATGAAACTCACGACACTCCTAACCGCTCTTGCCATGTTTTCCGCGGCACTTCCGTCATCCGCGCTCGCTCAAGCAGCGACGATTGATGGCCAGGTAACCAAAGTTGACGAGTCGGCCGGCAAGATAACGATCAAGCACGGGCCGATTAAGAAGTTCGATATGGACGACGGCATGAGCATGGTATTCCGCGCCCAGAATCCCGCCATGCTGAAATCGGTCAAGGCCGGCGACAAGATCAAATTCGACGCCGACAAAGTGAACGGGCAGTTCACCGTCACGAAGATCGAAAAAGCAAAATGACGAAGCCCTCCGCGGACGCCGAAGCTGCTTTGGAGCACGGCAGTGAACAACAGCGCCCCGATCGTGTCGGCGTCCGCGATCGGTCGGTCGGAAGGCTTGGCCGCGCCCTTCGCTTTGTCAGGGAGCGCGGAATATCCGAGGTCTTTCTTCTTGCCCGCACCCATGGCTTTCGCGAGACTTGTCGGTTTATCGGCCGTAACATTCGCTCCGTTATCGCTGCGCGGGCAGATCGTCGGTTCGACCGCCGGCACTGTGTGGACACAGCAGGCACGATTCCGCTTGATTTTCTAAGCGTCGTCGGTTCCAACCGCGATTACGCTACCGAGTATGTGTCCACCTCACCCAAGTCGTTCGCTTGGATGATGCAGCACGTCGATCGCGATTTGAGCGGCTACGTGTTTATCGATTTCGGCGCCGGCAAGGGGCGAACCGTGCTGTTAGCAGCAGGGCAACCGTTCTCACGAGTTTTGGGCGTGGAATTTGCGAAGGAATTGGCGACAGTCGCTCAACAAAACCTTCGATCGTACCGAAGTCAAATTCAGCAGTGCCGGCGCATGAAAATAATCAACGCCGATGCCGCCGAATTCAAGTTTCCGAAAGAACCACTGGTGCTCTATTTCTACAACCCTTTTGGGCCAGAGGTGCTTCGTCAAGTAATGAACAATCTCGGCGACAGCCTAAAGACGCATCCCCGCAATTGTCTCATCGTATACTCAAGCTCGTTCGGCGACCCGCTTGGTTGGGTGCGACCGCTTATCGTCGGCACCGGCCTTTTCGAGGAAGTGGAGACGCGGCCGATGCCCTTGTTTCTTGACGCGGTGAGGTCCCTGCATTTTGCGGTATTTTCCAGATCAGCCTGGTGATCGGTCCTGGGGCGCTGACCTTTCGTCGAGAGCCTTCTTCGATCCGGCAAGCCGCTCGGATTCGCGCAATACTGCCGACCCTCGAACTCCAGACAATTGGTGATTTGTATCGGCCCTGAGTCCGAACATGATGGAACGGGCCGGTGTCCAAATCGTTCTCGCATTGAGGCGCGGGCTGCTTAATTTCGGTGTTCGAGCGGCAGTCAGGAAATAACATTCCTTCAGGAGGTCGTCATGCGGTTCCATTCAGGATTTCTTGCCATGTTGGGAGCGGCGGTATTGCTGGTCCTCCTACCGGTCGGAAGTGAACAGGCGGGTGCGCAAATGATGATGGGAGGCGATAAGGAATACACAGCCGCCATGGATAAGATGCACAAGGACATGATGACTGGAATGGACCCAGATCCGAATAAGGCCTGGGCGAAAATGATGATCCCGCACCATCAAGGCGCCATCGATATGTCTAAAACGGTGCTGAAGCAGACAAAGGACCCGGCAATTCGTGCGATGGCAGAAAAGGTGGTGACAGATCAAAAGAAGGAAATAAAAGAATTGCAGGACTGGCTTAAGAAAAATGGCGGCTAAACGTCCGACGTCATCGTGAGTTCGTCACTTTCTGCGCCACCCGGGCAACATGCGAGCAAGCAAATTGTCGCGGCGGATGAACTGATGCCACAGCGCAGCGGCGTGCACGAAAACCAGTCCTATCCCTACGTAAGCGGAGAAAACGTGCATCGGCGCAAAGCGCGGCGAAAAATAAACTGCGAGAGTGCCGGTGGCGAAAAGGACGAAGATTTCTCCATACAGCACCACATGACCGACGTGAGCCAATCCGCGCGCTGCGCTGTTCATGCCTCCCGGCAGCGCAGGCGCGCCGCGAAGAACCCGTAGCAATAGCAAAATTGCCGCCAGCAGCAGTATCGCCCATCCACTCCACGCATGCATTTTGTGGAGCACCAGGTCGAGCGGCGCGGGTTTGAATACCGCCAGCTGTCGGGAATTGGACCACGCACAGGACGACGATCATCCAGTGCGCGAATTTCTGCGCAAGCGAATACGTCTGCGGGCTGGGAAGCTCACGGGCCTCTTGGAAGCATCAACAAAGAGGCCACGCTCTATTGTTGCACCGCAATAGAACTGTTCGAAGCCAGATGACAGCGTGGCAATAAGAGCATACGTTTAGCTAACAGTCTTAACTGCCTTCTGATGATCGACGGCCATGTGCCCTATCAGAAATATCAGCAGTCCCTTGATTCTGGCAGCATGCCTTATCGCCCTGCAGCCGTCAGCCTTGACCGCCAATGAACACCTTGGGACCTGGGTATCGAGCCCCCGGTCGGCTCTCACGATTGTGATTGGAGAATATGGCGGGCGGCTCTCTGGACCGGAATGGGAGCACAGGTTCCCCGCGAGCGCCAATAACATCAAGTTTGATCTCGCGCCCGGTCGCCGGCTCGTGCTTCGCCGAAGTGGTGAAACATGGGTGGGGGAATACTCCCATCCGCCGATACGACCTGGCGA
>JGI1357J11328_10001137_pt1 | contig 20806 bp, 20 predicted proteins | sample Subgrocontami54m_FD_11328 | JGI IMG/M metagenome (IMG submission 11328)
CTTTCCGCAGCGACAAGGGCATATATATTATGCACCGGCTGATACATCCACGGCGCTTTCTTCGGACCTTCTTTCGGGAAAATATTCTCTACAAAAGCCCCGGCGCCAACGCCGCTCAATGGTCGCTCCACAATAAGATATTCGGCCGCATCCATATACAAGGCCCGCAAAAATATCGCCTGCTCCCCTCTTTCCAGGTGTCCACGCGCTCCGATAACCGGGAACAAAATAATGACAGAAAAAAGCAGTGCCGTAAAAATGGCTCCGAGCCATCGTGCAACAACCGTCTCTTTTCGAACCCACAATTGTCCACCCGCCCCATATCGGAGCACCGCAAAGAAAACCGTTCCACACACCAAAACGCTTCCAAAAAACCAAACGGCTCTGGAGCCCGTGAGTATCAGTGCGCACGCCATGAGAAGAAAGCTCGCGGCAAAAATGCCCTGTCTCGCCCTATTGCGGAGGGGGCTCATAAATTCCAATAACAGCAGCGTGGCGGCGCCTATGAGCCCAAGGAGAAGATAGCCTGCAAGAATATTCGCATGCGGCGTTGTTCCGTATGCGCGTATCAGCGTGGCGCCGTCAATCGTCATTTTTGCCACCCCCGCTACCGCCGGCCCAAGAACACTCTCGCCAAGAAAACGCAATCCGATATCGTGCTGGGTTCTAAATTGCAAAAACGCAACGATGCTCTGAAAAACGCCTCCCGCAACAAGTCCGTACACAATCCACCCAAGCGTTTTTTTGTTTGATAAACTATAAAGAGCAACAAACAGGACAAGACACTCGCCATATTTCAATATCGTCCACGCCCCGATAAATTTATTCTGTGCCACCGCGACCGAAAAAACTGAAAATATAAACCAAAACAACAGCGCGTGAAACACCGTGAAATGCTCATTTTTATCCAATCGCGTGCGTATTCCTCGCATGCACGACAAAACGACGATACCGACAACAAGAAAATCTGTTCCCCACAACCACGCCTGCATATATTCATTACCACGGACCGCCATTCCAAAATCGCCTAAAAATAAACGGGCTTGAATGGGTATCGAGAACGCAAAAAGAAAGAGCGCATAAAAAACAGTGGTATCCAAAAGCAGAGATGCCGACCTCGGGATTATTTTTATTCCCATATATGCTGCGCTATGAGCATGACTATTTCTCCGACAATGCCTACGGAAAAAATCGCAACAACCAAAGCAGGAATAAGTGCGGGGAATGCAATGAGCTGATGCCGCCCCGTCAATCGGCGCTGGCGCATAAACATTAACGAAATAAGAATGCCGTCGATGCCACCAAGAATCGAGCCAATAGTGCCAGTCACGAGCGCAAAGTCACGTATCCCGCTCATGAATAAAATTATCGGTATGCCTCCAGCGCATATGCGCGCAACGCGCGCATTAATGCGCATATCATAATGAAGCGTGTCGGCAAGATATGCCCCTACCACCACAAACGATGTCGCTATTGCCAAAAACCCGATAAACGCCCCCGCCATAACGATTTCACGGGGAACAAACGGGATAAGAGAAGATATTGCTTCGGTTTGAATGTGGGAACCAACGACCATCAGAACAGAAAACGCAAATGCGATATATGTAACTAAAGGAACAAGCGTTCCGATAACAACTGCCGGAACTAATTTCTTCTTATCTCCTTCCAAATATTCTATTGCTTCCGGAATAGCGTTCGCTCCATATAAAGAAAAAAGAATGATGCCGTATGGCACAAAAGCCCCGACAAGTGAGCCTTGTGGCAAAGCAAATACGCTCCCGCCATGAAATAAAAAAGCCGCAAGCGCCCACACGCCAAAAAACAACACGAGCGTCCCTATTGTCTCAAGTCTTGCCGCGGAACGAAGCCCTACAAAGATAAGACAAAAGAATATTCCGCCGAAAATAAGCGACCATCCGCGCGTATCCAAACCACCGAGCCCATCGAAAAGAATGTCCAAAAAATAGCCGCCGACAATAATATATGCAAGCAGCGCGCCACCCGCACCGACAATAGTACTCACCATCGGTATAAAACGAAAACGGGTTCCGAAATATCCCGATACAAGAGAAATAAGCCGCCCGCGTACATTCCCATCGCTTTGCAGCGAACCGTACATAAGATGCAAGCACAAAACCGCGCCTCCAATAACGGCAAACCAAAACAACCCGACCGCTGGGCCGGATTGCGCAAGCGCATAGGGAAGACCGAATGCTCCCGCCCCGAAAATCGTTCCGGCAACGATCGCAACGGCACCCAGAAGCGCTGCATTTTTCTGCATACGCTTATACCCTATCTTTATCTACATGATCCAAATAATCTGCGGCATTTCCTCCGTTTCTTGCCCAGCGATCCGGTTCAATGCGCTTTAAAAAGAAAAAGTTTAATACGACAATAGCGGTCGTAACAACGCCGATCGTATACATGCCGAAACCGACCGCGGTTCCGATTGCCGCAACAACCCAAAGCCCCGCGGATGTGGTAAGGCCTTCCACTCGATATCCCCGAAATACGATCAGGCCTGCACCCAAAAAGCCAATACCGACAACGATCTGCGATACGATGCGCGTAGGGTCATAATTGTAACGAAATTGCGGATCGGTCGCCACATCACCCAGCGGCGCGAGATGATTAACCCCAAAAAGAGACACTATAGTGAAAAGACACGCTCCCAAAGAAACAAATGAAAAGGTCCGTATACCGGCGGATTTTCCGACTATCTCCCTTTCAATCCCAACAAGCGCGCCGAGAGCCGCCGCCAAAAACAAACGGAACACCGACTCTATTTGGGGAATATTTGAGAAAAAATCTATCATAATCGTTTTGATGTTTTTCTGGCGGAAGAACGTGGTGTTTTCTTGAGGCCGGCTCTTCCACGCTCCTCATCCAACAAACGTATAACCTTCGCAACAAGACGTTTTGGATTCGAATCATACACAATAGCACCGGAGCCCCGGTGTGCCCGGGCGACGAGCCCACGAATAATATCCGTAATGCCCCCGGAACCAACCATAACCCCGATTGGTTTCTTATCCTCAAACGCAATCGTAAACTCATTCAACGTTCCCATACGACCGCATATAATTATAACAGCATCCGCGGAGCGGGTAAGTAAAAGATTGCGCCCCGAATAATCAAATCCNGTATATACGATAATATCAAAATAATCGGTCGGCAAATGATATGTTTTTACGTGGGCTTTTTCGCTCGCCGCAGGAGACAATCCNATCGAAATGCCGCCCTCTTCTTTGGCGCCTATGGCCGCCCAGTACGGAATTCCGTTCGTTGCGCCCGATATTAATACGGCCCCCTGGCGAACGATCTCTCTCCCTATTTCTTTTGCAAACCCTATTGCTTTTGGTGAACAAAAATCGGTTTCTGCCGCCCCGGATACGCAAATTTTATATCTCTGATAATGATTCGACATATTGCCTTTTATTATAACGCTGCCCTATCGCCGACGAAAGGCGCCTCAACATCCAACCCCAAATCGTCCCGTAGACGCTGCCGAAGAGCAAGAGCCGACGCCTCCTCTCCGTGCGTCACAAATATCCTCACGGGCCGCTTCTTCATATTGTCTATCCACATGGCCAATCCNTCCTGATCCGCATGCGATGAATACGCGCCCAACCCTTTTACCAAACAATTCACCGGCACATTTTTGTCCATAATGCGCACCGAACGCGCGCCGTCGAAAATACGTCTCCCTAAAGAGAGCCCGCGGCCTGATATCCAACGAACAATAGTATGGAATTTTGTTCGGGCAGATACCGTATCGCATGATGCAACACACGACCCCCGGTCATCATGCCGGAGCCGGCGATAATTATTTTTGGAGCAGACACATCATTTATTTTTTTAGACTCTTGGGGTGTCCGACACACAACAAGCCCAGGAAATCCGAACGGATCGTCGCCATTCAACATTAACTTCCGCGTCTCGCTGTTATAATATTCGGGATATTTTTCATAAATACCGGTTGCGTCTATCGCCAACGGACTATCTATGAACACCGGAATATGCGGAATCTTTTTTTGTTCGACAAATTTATTGATTTCAAAAAGTATTTCCTGGGCTTTTTCGAATGCAAAAATCGGCATCAACAGTGTGCCTTTCTGCTCAATCACGCGATCGATTATCATTTCCAGCTTCTTGCTTCTTTCCTCATGCGGTTCATGTAAGCGTCCACCATACGTTGATTCAATAACAACATAATCAACGCCTTCCAAAATTTCCGTTGGCCGCAAAAGCGGAGTTGGCGGATTGCCAAGATCGCCGGAAAACGCGATTGTTTTTCCTTCCACCTCAACAACAACAACCGCGGAACCGAGAACGTGTCCGGCGTCATATAACGTAAACGAGAAATCTGAAGCTATTTCTCGGCGCTCATGATATGGAACAGTTTCAAAAAGACCACTTGCCTCTTCAACGTCTTTGTTTGTGAACAACGGAGCCTCTCCCCTATTCTGCGCCTCATCCCAGATAAGACTCGCGCTATCACGCAAAAGTATTTCAGCAAACTCTTTTGTCGGCGGAGTACAGAATATCGGCCCACGAAACCCTTCTTTTACCAACTTCGGGAGCTTGCCCGTATGATCTATGTGGGCATGCGTTATTATAACGGCATCAAGCGAAGTCGGATCAAATGAAAACGGTTTTTGATTTATGCCTTCTGCGATGCGGCTTCCTTGAGCCATGCCACAATCGACAAGCACTCGCTTCCCGGCTCCCTCAATCAAAAACTGCGAACCGGTAACGGTCCGCGCGGCACCCAAAAAAGAAAGTATCGGAGGCATATACGAATATTATATCATTCACCGCTTTGTGTCCCCACGAGGAATCGAACCCCGATCTCAGCCTCCGGAGGGCCGCGCTTTATCCGTTAAGCTATGGGGACAGACTATATGTATACTACGTTTTTTTAAAAAAAACTCAATTTCCGGCGGGAATATTGACTTTCGTACATTTTTAGTATATAATATTGTTATTCGTTCCGTACACAAGAAGAGGAGAAGCGTGGAAAAGCACAAAGACTCGAAGGGGACGTGTTCCGACTGCCTGGGACGAAAGAATTGCCAGGCGTGTGGGCTTGGCATCATAATCACCCTACTCGTTCCACAGGTCTGTCCCATCTGTAAAGGCTCCCGGGTCTGCCAGCGCTGCAACGGCAGCGGCAAAAACCCCTCCTAGAAGGAAGCGGCTGTGGCTTCCGAAAAACGTCTCTGGTGCGTGATCGGCATTGTTGAGGGCAAAGGAACGGGCCTCCGCAAGACCATTCACCAGCACACCAAGGCGCACTCTCCCGCCCAAGCGCTAGCGTTCGTTGCCGCTCGAATGAAAAAAGAGCTCATGCAAGAGGTGTACACCGGCAACTGCGATGCTGAAGCGTACGAAAAAAACCACAACAAGTAAAAAGCGCTCCGTCTCATATGACGGGGCGCTATTCTTTTGGGGGGGCGTCTTTCATGCGGAACCTTTCATCTTCGGCGAACGTCATTACCGAAACGCCGGAGGCGGGATGGTCCGTCTGCCATTGCTGAAACAATTTCTTATAACTTTGATTAACGGCTTTCTTCATGGAAAGACCGAGTAATTTTGCAACGCGCTCAATGACCGCTTTATCGCCTTCAAGTTCTATCCAATCGCCGATAAACGGGAGTGTATCATACGCAATGGCAATATGAGGACCTCGAAAATTATATCTGATCTTTTCGTAACGGAATGTTTCCACAAAACCGCAAAATAGAAATGTCCGTACCGCTTCTTGCGGCGAACCGAATCTGACGTATATTTCCTCCTCTGTCGTCACCTTAAATACGGGATCCGTATTGGGTCCTTTTTTGGTCAGCAAATACAGATATTCATACACTCGCCCGCAATTCCTGTGCTCAATGATGCGCAAACGCACGCCCTCACCGACCGCGATCCCATTTGGATCGTGATACGCGAACCATATGTTCGTTTCGTGATCCGCATTCGGCCCGTCCCCTTCTTCGTCAAAATCGAAAAATAGTGGCGGAACCACGCGCTGTAGCGCAACAATAATTTTATCTTTTTCTTCGATCTTCCACTTCAGTTCAGTTTCCTGACCGTCGGCCATGCGCTCCCTTTCAAGGTGCAAGCCCGCTGGGCGGCTTATGCTTCAAAACAATGCGGATATCGTACCGTTTTATTTTCTCACGCGCAACTCGGCCACGGAATGTTCCTGGCGTGCGGAACGCAACCCTATTTTTACGCATCCGTTTTGTAGAATAATTCTTCACTCAACCAACACTAAATATATCTGTCGGCAACCACCGACGCTGCAATGGATTCCGGTTTCCATTTAATATTTTCGAGAGAAAAACCGTAGCCGAGCAGCATACCAATAATCTCTCTCATAATCACCGACGTTCGGCCTGTTTCTCCAACATCCGCATGGACCTCGATAGTATTGAGAACATCATCTCCGACTAATTCCCGCAAACGCGTACGCAGTTCAACGGTTACTGTTCCGGTCAATATAACCTCCTGATAAATTCGCTTCGGATGAAATCCAGAACTTTTATATTCTTTTTCATCTCCCCACATGCTCGTTCTCCATGCCCGGGCGCCGTGTCCCACACGCCATAAAACAACAGCAGTAACAAACTTTGCGGCGCCGTGTATCTCCTCCGAATCGGTACCCACCGACACGCGGAGATTCTCACCGGGAAGCTCCCGATATGTTTTCACGATAATATCAACCACATCTTCAAAAGAACACGGGCCGCTCGTTATGCTTAAAAATTGCTGCGCTGCGAGATTTTGGGGCGTCATGCCTGAACTCTAACAAAAGAAAAACCTCCGCGCAATGCGTGGAGGTTTTAACGTACATATCGTACGACAAAGAACACTATGCCCAAAATGGCACACAGGAAGAAAAACGATGAAAAGCTTTCTTGAACGGTCGCAACAACAGACTCGGTCGAATCCCCTTCGCCCAAGACACTATCGACAGCTTCCGGCAAAGAAAGAATATTGCTTTCGGTAAAGAACTGACCGCCCGTACGCTCCGCGAGCAGACGGAGATCTCCATCTCGAACCGGCAGCGTCGTTGGGTCTTTTCCGACAACCGTTCCGTTCTTATCTCGAAGCCAGATGCGCTCATCGGGAGAACCAACGTTCACCGTAAACACAACAACTCCAAGCTCGGAAAGAGTCGTCAGCGCGACATCCCGAAACACGTCGGTACCGTTATCACCATCGCTTATTACAACGATGACTTTCTTTCCCGCTTTGGGATCAAACTCTCTTCCCACCGCTGCGGCGGCCTGCCACACATTTGTCGCATTTTGCGCCTTCGACGCTCCCTGCAACATGCCGGCATTCACACTAACTTCGAAAAGCTCTTTGAATCCCGAACGGGAAACAGTAAACGGAAGCTGCGGTACAGTAATGTTTGAGAAGGCATACACGCCGACGGGAACACCAACGATTTTCTGGGCCGTCTGCACAATCGTCTTTTTGGCACGATCCACACGAAGCGGAGATTCCGCCGTCTGTGATCCTGCCATACTCAGCGAAACGTCCACCAGGAACGCAACCTGAGCATCGGTTCGTATGGGCGTTGTCTTCACCGTTTCAACATACGGCTGAGCCAACCCACCAGCGAACATCGCGACAATAGCACCGACAATCAGCGCTCTTCCGACAACAAATGAACGTGTATGGTAAACCGCTATTCCAAACGTCCGTGCAGTTCGTTCTGTTGAACGCATTGAGCGGAAAATAATGACTAGAAGCGGTATTATACCCAACAACAGAAGCAGAAAGGCCGGTTCTCGAAGAGCTATACCGCCCATCTCAATACCCGCCCTGTCCGACTTCAATACCGCCGGGTCCGGTTGGTCCTTCGTCATCGCCGTTACCGTCGCCGTCGGTCGGACCTTCGCCCGAAGCCTTCATCTTCAACAACAACTCAAGGTTCCACTTAGTATCCATATGCGTTGGATCGAGGCGCAAAACCGTCATATAGAGTCCTTCTGCAGCATCAAGCATCTGCGCGTCCTGATTTTCAATCGCGAGCTCAAAATACAACGTTGCTAAAGCAAATGCCGTCGACACAAGAACTTCCCTGTTGTCTGAGGCCGTCGCTTCGACATACGCTTCTTCAAGAATCGTCCTGGTAATATACCGGGGATAGCCTTTTTCTCTCGCTTCACCGCGCGTGTACTCATTGAAGTATGAGACGGCACGATTGAAAAGCCCCGCCTCGGAACTTTCTCGCGTTATGAATGTATCGGTTTGTGAATATTGCACCCACGCCACGCGGTCAATCTGACCGGCAAAAAAAGCGTCGGCGTCCCGCTCTGCTTCAATCGCAAAACGGATCATAACAATACCCCACACCGAAACAAGAATACTTACGCTTAAAAGAAGAATTATAACGGGGGCCATAATCAACCTCGCATGGTTGATATATTTTCTATTCATTCCATTCTCCTTAGCGTGAATACTCGGCGTACAAGCCAATTCACGCATACGAACGCGCAAAACAGCATGAAGCCTACAATCACCGCGACAATCTGTTCACGACTCATTGCGGACGAAAGCGAGATGTCTTGTGGCGCAGAAGAAAACTCGGGAAGAGGTCCTATGACCTCTGCTTCCTCGATTGTTGATGCGGCAAGAAAGCTGGCGCCTTGAGATGTGGCGAGCCCCTGAACGGTGACAAAAAGATTACCGCTTGCCGGAGTCGATGTGATCATAACAAGATCAAGTTCAATGTTGTTCTTTCGAATTGACGAAAGAGCATCAAAGAATTTCACATAATCGTTGTCTTGCATGTCGCCAATAAAAACGATCCGCTTTTGCGCTGCCCGACTGCGGTTCAAGAACCGCATTGCCTCGACGATTCCTTCGGGGCCATCCGTTCCTCCGCTTATCGAAGAAACAAGATTGCTCTTAACAAAATCGTCCTTAACAAAGTTAGAGAAAAGCTCATGATTTTTCGTCGGAAGGAACGCGTAAAATGCGTAACTCGAGAAAAATACGAGCCCTATCCTGCTGTTCGGATGCGCCCCTATTGTACGCAACATCGCTTCGCGAACTACAGCGAACTGTTTTTCGTTGGTCATACTTCCGGAAATATCAACGATCATGACCACGTCTTCCTGAATCGCCTGTGGCGGATCGGGACGCGCATCATATGTCGGAGGATATATGGAAGCAAACGCAAGCGTTGCGCACGAAATAAACGCAAGAAAAGCGACGCCTATGCGCAGCTTTCGCGATGCGGAACCGCGCGAACGGATTTCGCCGAGTTCCGTATACGACAACGATGTTTTTTTGTTCTGGCGCAAAGCGCTCACGGCAAGTAATACCGTCGCGCACATGAACACAAGTACAATAACCNGCGNCGCGGTGAAAACCCGCATGATATTCTCAATCACAACGCGCCTCCGTAGGATTCGCGCCTTGCTATAAGCTCGACAACCGCATTGATTGCCTCAATTGCCGTTTGTTCGCTCGGTTCTTCTTCGCTGCACGCAATGCGATCCAACGAAGTCCGCAGTCGGTGCGCAGCAACAGTCCATTCATTTGCCCGAACGCTCTGCGCCAACGCATCATCCATCACATCCGTGCAGGCAATAAGCAACGCTCGGATATCATGCTCTTCTTCAAGCAATTTTTGAATCGCCCAAAGACGGACAGCAAATGGATCCATCGGGAGACGGTTTTCCTCGGTCGCGCTATTTGGAATCCGCTTCTTTCGGGAACCGTACAGTACGCGTGCCATGATCATGGTTATTGCGATACCCGCAAAACCGAAAATAATTGCGCCCGCAAAAAGCAGTTTTTGTGTCGGAGCAAGGGCTTCGTTTGGATAACGAATACGCGCATTACTGCCGTCCACGGCAATCATCTCGGAAACATGAATGGGCTCAACATACACAGAAATAGCTTTCCTGATGGCCTCCCCCTTCATCTGATATACAACAACCATCCGCGGGAACGAATATGTCGCTCCCGGAACGCAGTTGAGACACTGAAGGCGCCATCGCATCGTAAGTCGACCGTCATTATATTCCGTATTTTGATTGAGCAACACGAATGGCGCAAAATCAACACGGACATCCTGAGGGTCAACGCTTGTGTAAAGACGTGAGAATCGAACGTCAAGCGCTATCTCAACGATATCACCGACGAAATTTTGTGCTGGCAAACGCGTAACCGACGCAACGGGACGCTCCGGATCAACGTGCGATACAACCGGCTCAAATATAGCAACCGCTCCAGCAAGACACGCAAGGAGGATCGCTGAGACAAGAAGCGCTCGTACGCGCTTTTTCTTCATGACAACCTCCTTTCTTATCCCCGAACGGTTCGTTTGGCTCGGGATTCTGCCCAGGCGCTAAAAACGCCTCTGCATTCATCCCAATCATCCGTAAGCAACGTTATTGGCTCAACGCCCACATCAGAAAAAAACCGTATTATGTTCTCGTGCCGCGCTTCATGTTTCGCGCGCAATTGAGCGGACGTGGCCTTCGTAAAGAAGGCTTCTACCTGCTCGCCGCTTGCTGCATCCTCAAACGAAAGCGTTCCCCGAAAAACGGGGAAGCTGCGCTCCCACACAGGATGCTGAACGATTACCGGCTGCACATCATACCTGCCCAAAATTTCTCGCATGAGATTTTCTGGCGGAAGGACGAAAAAGTCCGAAAACACGAACACAAGACTCCCTTGCGGAAGGTCGTTCCGTAAAGAATCGAGTGTTTCCAGATGCTCAACAACATTTTGTTCGACGGCTCGGAAATTCGCGTTCGTGGTCGAACGGCGTATGCGCGCAATCCATTTACCCGCAGCGCCGGAACCTTCAGACGCGTTGCGGTAATGACGTCTTCCTTTTGCCGAATCAAGATATCCAATTGAAAGATTTTTTACCACGGCGCCGTTAATGATGGCGCCTGAGGCAACTTTCATGATTTCGTGCTTATAGCGACCGTACGCCGCCATTCGGGGCGCGCGATCAAACACGATCATAATGTATGGACTTCGTTCGGCATACGTTTCACGCACGATCAGTTTTCCGCTTCTTGCGGTTGCCTGATGATGAATGCGCCGCATATCATCGCCATATGCATAATCGCGCAAGCTGGCGAAATCATATCCGTCGCCTCTGTAAACACTTTCCCACGTGCCCAGCTGATGACTATGTACCCGCCCAAGCGGAGACAAATCAACGGCAAAGTCTGGTATCACGATTGCTCGCGTGTCCATCGCTCTATTCCTTTTCAAATAGCAATCAAAAACGGTACCTTTATGGTACCGCTATTAAATAGTAAATATCCTTATATGTCAATGGTTTTTCCTGGGCGCTTCCCTCGCAATAAATTCTTTGATTCTCCTTCCGGCCTCCTCTTCGCCCAGGCTTTCTCTTCGCAACCGCGCTTTTTCTTCTCGTATACGCTTCCGTATATTTTTTGGAATGTCTTGTCTACTCATAGCGAGACGTAGTGTATGGTATAAACTCAAAAAAATCAAGAATGCGGCAACGTTTCCGCTAAAATATCACGGCAAACTTCGCGATCATCCCATGGAATGCGCTTTCCGTCTTTTACCATCATAACGCTCTCAGAACCTTTCCCGGTCACGACAACAACGTCATTATCGCCCGCCGCATTGATGGCCCGACGAATCGCTTCTCTACGATCCAATATAATCTCGTATCCGTCCCTGGCCGAACCGACTCCCTGCACGCCGCGCTCGATCTGTGCGATTATTTCCTGCGGATCCTCGTCGTAGGGGTCCTCGTCGGTTAAAATCACGCGACGGCATTTTCGCGCAGCAATCTTCCCAAGCTCGGGCCGCTTCCACTTATCTCTTCCTCCCCCCGCAGCACCCAATACACACACCAATGAAGCATCTCCGAAGGCGCCATATACCGCCTCGAGGGCTGCCGGCGTATGCGCATAATCGACGAATACTCGCTTTCCCTTATCGTTCACAATTTCTTCTACCCGCCCGGGTACGCGAACGCCATTTTTAAGACTGGCGGCCATATCGGGAAAACCAACGCCACATCTTACGCCAACGCTTATTGCCGCAAGCATATTCTCTATATTGAATAATCCGCGTAAAGGCGATGAGAACAGGGCATTCTCTACCGTGAACGAAACGCCCTGAGGGCCGACAATTTCGGTTTCAGAAATAAGCTCCATCGCTCCGGAAGGCGGTACGGCCGCCCGTTGTTTGCTTCCGGAACGAAAACATATATATTTGTCCGCACGAAATCCGAGAAATAATTTTGCTTCGTTGTCTGCGATATTTACTATCGCCGTCCGTGCCAACTTTCTGCTTCGCGACAAAGCTTCAAATAATCGGAGTTTTGCCGCGCGATATTTCTCGTATCCACCGTGGCGTTCNATATGCTCTCTGCTCAGATTCAAAAATACGACGGCATCAAAATCGATATANGCGTGCCTATTTTGCAAAATACCTTCNCTTGTCACCTCGATAACCGCGTGAGTACATTTCTCGCGCACCGCCTGAGCCAAAAATCCCTGAAGAAACGATCGGCCGGGCATTGTCATTTTAAACTCGTTGGGCCATACCCGATCCCCTATTTGAAATTGAATTGATGAGGAAACCGCAACTTTATACCCCGAATCCGTCAGAATTTTCCCCACAAGAAACGCGGTCGTTGATTTTCCATTTGTGCCCGTTATGCCGATAACAAAAATTTTACGTGAGGGAAATCCATATCGCGCGGCTCCAACCGCGGCCAACGCCGCGTGATATACGCGCATAAGCGACCCCGGTATGATTTTTCTCAAAATCTTCATCATAAAAATCGTTTGATGCTGGTATACAGAGCGTATCGCATTGCGCCCACCGGAGCATCCATGGCGTTGTCGTATACTTCCTCCGTTCCGCCGAAACCTCGTTTGAAACGAGTCAGGCCTGGCCATCGCACATCATCAACTCCCCCCATATCATATTCGTTGCACCCGCGAGCTTTCGCGTCTCGCATAATCGCCCAATGCAACGCATATGGCGCCATGGTTTCCTTATGCGTTTGAAGGGAACCGCCGTGCACATACGTGACACGTCCGGAAAAAAACATAACAAACGCCACCGCCTGCACANCCCCCCCAAATGTCGCAACGAATAACGCCCCACCGGACCCGCACAGCACGCGAAGCATAGTTTCATAATAATCCCGTCCGTATATTTTTATCTTCTGTCTGTGGGCGGTCTCTCCCATAAGCGAGACGAACGCGCGCACATCTCGCTCATTAACACTATCCTTTCTTTCCACGACAACATTGTATCTCTTAGCAACTCCGATATTATATCGCGTCTTTGCGTGCATGCGCTCGCGCGCTTCTTCCTCGCTACCGTTAAGCCCGATAATAAAATTTCTTTTCGGTTGTATGGCGCGCCCGATATCCCGAAAGCCCCGTTCGACGAGCGCATCGCGCATTCCGGACGCCGGATCAACGCGCACGAACGCTATTCTCTCATCGCCGGCATATTCCAAAGCGGAATCAATGACTTCTCCAATAATTTCTTCGTCACCAAGATACAACGGACCCCGGGGAATATATAAATATGAGCCAAACGGAAACTTATACTGCGCACCCGAAAAACCACCCGCCACCCGCTCATTATTTTTCTTTTCTTCCCGGAAAACCAGCGCTGTTTTTCGCCCCAGGTGCTCCTGAAACTTCGCCCATGCGCTTGTCTGTAAAAACGAACCGCCCGCGGCGGCAACAAACGTATCCCACTCAGAAAATTCCGTGTTTGAAAATCCGGCGCTCATACCCTACGCATTACCGAGATTCCTCAGCGCAGCTTTAACTTTTTCCTCTATTGTTGCGGCGTCATTTGGTATATGTCGCGCCGCCTCCCTGGCTTCTTTTTCGGAATATCCAAGTTTCTTCAGTATGTCCAAAAGATCCGAAGAGGCTGCCGCGCTGTCCCCCATAACCAACGCCAAGCCTTCATATTTTTCTTTCAGCTCAAATATTATTTTCTGTGCTTTCTTCTTTCCGATGCCCGCCACGCGCGTGAGCACTTGGTCGTCCCCGGAAGCAATCGCCAACTCAAGATCATCTACGGTCGCCTCTCCAAGAATGGCGAGCGCGCTACGAGGCCCGACGCCCTGAACGTCCAACAATACGTCAAAGAACAAAAGTTCCTTTGGTCCTAAAAAACCATACAGTTCGATCGTCTTATTTTCCCGAACGGCAAGATGCGTATATAGGCGAATTTCTTCGCCCTCTGCCAGCGTAGCCAGCGCCGCAGAAGACAAAAAAACGCGGTATCCGATACCGTTCGTTTCAATAATGGCAAAGCGCTCGGTTTTTAAAATGACCGTACCGCGGACAAACGAGATCATGAAACTGGCGAATGATTAAATACTATACTACTGTTATTGTATGATTTTTCGACTCAAAGCACCATTCGTCCCATCCGGCGATCAGCCGGCGGCGATTACACGTCTTTCCAACGGTCTTTCCTCCGGCCTGCCACATCAAACGCTCCTCGGTGTTACTGGTTCCGGCAAAACATTCACGGTAGCCAACACGATTTCGCAAATCCAAAAACCGGCACTCATTATATCGCACAACAAAGTACTTGCCGCGCAATTATGGGAAGAGTTCAAATCGTTTTTCCCGGAAGATGAGGTGCATTATTTTGTTTCTTATTATGACTACTACCAACCGGAGGCATATATCCCTCAAAGCGATACATACATCGAAAAAGACTCTTCGGTAAACGAAGAACTTGACCGTCTCCGCCACGCGACAACGCANGCGNTACTTACAAAACAGAACGTTATCGCGATAGCCTCAGTTTCCTGTATATATAACATCGGCTCACCGCATGAATACAAAGAATTGTCTCTCGATCTTACCGTCGGACAAAAAACAACCGCGCGCAAAGTCGCTCTTTCGCTTATTTCTCTGCAATATACACGCAACGACATTGCGCCAACGTTGGGAACATTCCGCTTACGCGGTGCAAAACTATACGTATACCCTCCCGCAGGAAACGAAATGTACGAAATCGCTTTCAATAGCGGAAAAATTGAATCATTGCGCCGCGTCAAAAATGAACGCGCAAGCATAACAAATATCTCATTCTCACAAGCCCAAACGACAGAAACCGACTATATAAAAATTTTCCCTGCAAAATTTTGGGTTTCTCCACAAACATCTCTCGACATCGCGGTACATAATATTGAAGCGGAACTGGCACAACGAGTCGCAGAGCTTGAGCGCACCGGAAAAATACTTGAGGCGGCCCGCCTGAAGCANCGGACTAATTTTGACATGGCAATGATACGAGAAACCGGTTATTGCCACGGTATCGAGAATTATTCACGACACTTTGAATTTCGCGTCCCGGGAGATCCGCCATACACGCTTATCGATTATTTCAATACCGCCTATGGGCGGGATGGCTGGATAACGGTCATCGACGAATCTCATATGACAATCCCTCAAATACGTGGAATGGTCCACGGCGACTGGGCGCGAAAAGATATACTTATCGATTATGGTTTCCGTTTGCCCTCGGCCAGAGACAACCGGCCTCTTTTATTCAAGGAATTCACAGAAAAGATCGGCCAAGCGCTATATACGTCGGCAACGCCCGGGGCGTGGGAACTTGAACGCTCTGAAACGCTTCGGAACGGCGTTCGTTCGCGCGGCGTCGTTGAACAAATTATCCGTCCGACCGGTTTACTTGATCCCACGATCGAAATACGCCCCAGCGCAAACCAAATAGAGAACCTGCTTAACGAAGTATCTTCCCGTGCGAAAAAGAACCAACGAACGCTTATTCTCACAATTACGAAACGTCTTGCCGAAGAACTCTCTTCGTATCTAAATGAACGCGGCGTACGCGTTGATTGGTTGCATTCCGAAGTAAAAACGCTTGATCGTCCGGAACGACTTTCGAATTTACGCAGAGGAGATGTTGATGCGATTGTCGGAATAAACCTCCTTCGCGAAGGCTTAGATCTTCCGGAGGTATCTCTCATCGCTATTTTGGATGCGGATAAAGAGGGATTTTTGAGGAATTTCCCGACCCTCATCCAAATGATCGGGCGAGCATCCCGCAACAGCGACGGACACGTTATTATGTACGCCGATACCACAACGAATTCTATGCGGGCCGCGATAGAAGAAACGGCGCGACGACGGAAACTACAAGAGACACACAATACGCAGCACGGGATAACCCCTCGCTCTGTTTTAAAAACAATATCCCGATCGCGGCTTATTCAGGAAAAACCGCCTGACGAAAAAGATATGCCGACGTCTTGGACAGGAGACCCCGCTATTATCGCCTCTCTTCGCAAAGAAATGACCGAACATGCAAAAAATCTCCGTTTCGAGGAAGCCGCGCGCATCCGCAACCTTATCCGACGACTTAGCGAAAACAAAACCATGCCCCCCGAAACACAATAATCCATCTTTCTTGCATCATCGCCGCGTTTCTCGTACACTTATAAAAGCAAACTTTCATCCTTATTAACCTTCACCAACCAATCATGCCAATCACTCACTCAGCCAAAAAAGCCCTTCGCGCTTCTGCCAGAAAAAAAGACATGAATGATGCCCGTAAAAAAACACTTCTCTTCGCGGAAAAAAACGTTGAGCGTCTTTTGCGGACCGGAAAGACGCAGGAAGCGATCGCGTATTTGCCAAAAGCATTCAAGGCGATAGATAAATCGGCAAAAACCGGCGTTATCAAGAAAAATACCGCCGCACGGAAAAAATCGCGTCTTTCCCGCCTTATAACGAAGCGCTCAAAATAATTTACACACCCACAGCGAGTAGAGTTGCGGCCAGGCGCACATCACACGCGCCTGTTTTTGTGGCGACATCATATTGCGCACATTTCTTCAACGCACGTTCAAGATCGGCGTGGGACCATTTTTTCAATTGCGCATAGAGCTTATTAACAACATACGGATGCGCTCCAATTTTTTTTGCGGTATCTGCCGGTAAGCGCCCTTCTTGGGTCAACCCAAATAATTGGGCCATCTGCTCACATTGCCGTATCGCCATAAATAAAAGAGCCGACTCGTCTCCACCGGAAATCAACATCCGTTCAAGCTCCGCAACCGATTGTTTTTGAGATCGGGCTGAAATGCCGTCCAAAAAAGGAAACGGAACTCCGGCGGTTTCTTCAAACCGGACCAGTCGTCTTATATCCGCAATACGCACGCGTGTATTTTTTTTATACCCGTACCATAAAGCAAGCTTCTTACATTCATTATCCATTCTCCACAAATCGGGACCGATCCCGCCAACAATATATTCAAGCGCATCCACATCAATCTCCATGTCATGCGCCGCAAAATAATCACGAACCCATCGGGCAAGATGCGCATTGGATAAAAGCGGGAACTCCTGAAGCTTCCCTTTCTGTTGACATAACTGCCGCACCGCGTCTTTGTCTTCCAAAGGTCCGGCAACAACAACCACAATTGCGGCCGCAGACGTATCAAGCGAAAACCGATCCACAAGACGCTCCAGCGCCGCGGCGTCTTTAGTTCCTTGGATATTCTTTAAAACAATCAGGCGTGTGGGCGCGAATAAGGAAGGTGATTCAAAATCTTTCGCCGCCGTCTCAATGGGCTGTTCATCCGCATCAATTTGAACGTGCGCCAAATTCGTCCCGTGCACGGCACGGGCTCGCGCAACAATCTCTTGAAATCGCTTATGGATGCGAAAACCATCCGAACCGAATAAAAGATATATCATTTGGCGGGGGTTACGAGTATTTTCGTTGTCCGATCGACATATTCAAGCCAAATGGTGCCGGACNCAAGCGGAATTTCATTCCCCGAACCGTCAACAAACAAGATCCTGTTCGACAAAAAACCGGGGTCTTTTTTCCACTTTCCTACCGTTTCTGTACCCAACCGGTATATTCTTGCTTCCCCCTCCCCCGTTACCTTCACGTCATTATACTGACCCTCTATTTGTTTTATGCTTGTACTTAAAACTATCACATTCGATGTGACAACCCGAAGTCCGGTATTTTTATCGGTCTCTTCTTTCCCGCCACGGCTTCGCGCGTATGTTTTCTTAACCGGATCATATGTCCATGATACACCGAACTGTCCGGGATACCCGATGCTTATCGTGGTCCCGGTCGCCGCCCCCCGCTCGGATTCATCCAGACGCACATACTCATATCCTTCTTTTTTGATCACGCGATAACCTTTTTTTTCTGCGGCTGTTCGCATTCGAGAAAGACTCGAAAATCCGTTATTGGGCGACGCAACGCCTTTTTTCCTGAAATATGCATTATATGGATTTTGCAGAGCGTCGATATTATCGATAACTCCTTTTTTTAATTCATCTAAAGCAAAATGGGATCCGCCCCAATGTCCGTATATCGCATCAAACGCCGCCGCCACAGGAATAAAATCGTCACGCGCGCTACGAATTGAACCGATTTCCGGAGCGTCTGCGCATTGAAATATGGCGAGGAATCGATTTATCCCCCCGGTAATGACCGGCATTTCCACCACAACATCAGCCTGCCCGATACCGGACAAAGGACGAACTGTCGCATCTCCGGCTAACATAACACCAATAGGACGAATTTTGGTTCCGTCATCTCTTACTCCATGCGCGCATTTATTTCTGTCGGAAGCGGCAAGCAATGTGCCAACTCCCGCTTCTTCCGTCGCGTTATCAACGCGCATATTCCCGGAATTATCAACAACAATGCTCCGCTCATTATAAAAAACCGCGAGCCCATAAAACATCGTAACGGCTGCCGCGCACGCAAAAACCATCCCGACCGTAATTCGCTTTTTCATATTCCACGCCCGCATATGTATATAGTAACAAAAATCCCGGCACTATGGGCCGAGACGTCTCCGCTCATCACGCAACGATCTTATTTATGACCTTCGTTCAAAATCGCTTTTATTTTTGTAATAATTTCCCCGGGGGTGAAATGGGCTTTTATTAAGAAATCGGTTGCGCCCAACCCAAGCCCTTTTTCAACATCTTCTCTCTGTCCAAGATTAGACAAAATAACCACCGGAATGCCGCTCGTGTCGGGTCCTTCTTTTATTTTTTTCAAAACATCAAACCCTCCGATGCCCGGAAGAATGAGATCGAGGAGAATAATCTCCGGCTTTCTTTCTCCCACTTTTCGCAACGCCTCCTCGCCATCAACCGCCTGCATCACATCAAATCCCTCCCGCTCAAGCTTCTGCGCAATAAGCTCGCGAAGAAACCTGTCGTCCTCAACAAGCAAAACTTTAATACCGCCGGTCGTCGGGGCGGCGGGCGTTGTTGCTTGCTCCTGTTTTGGTTGTTGTTCATCCATACGCGATAGCTTTTTTAATTATACATCACCTTTCGTTATATGCGCAATTTTTCCTCCCAAACACGACACGTTCCGACGCTACCCTATTTCTGCCCACGGCACCACGCCACCCCATCGCTTCCCCACCGCAATATCCACCTCAAGCCCAAAAGGAACATTCTTAAGGTTTTCCATGGCGTCCCTAATCTGCGGTATCAATTCGGTTATTTTTTCTTCCTCAATTTCGAGCAGAATTTCGTCGTGTACCTGTAAAATCATATCTGCGTGCTTTGCGCTCCCGCGCAAAAGATCGGCACAACTCACAAGAGCCATTTTCACGACATCGGCCGCCGTACCCTGAATCGGGGTATTAACAGCGAGGCGTTCGCCCTGCGCCCGGATACCCGCTTTTTCGGAAAGAATCTCCGGAAGCATGCGCCTCCTCCCAAACATTGTTTCCGCATATCCGCTCTCTCGGGCGGCTTGTTTAGCAGATTCCATCCAATGCCTTACGGCGGGAAATTGAGCAAAATATTGTTCAATAAAATCCACCGCCTCCTCGTATGACATATTTGTTTCTTCGGCAAGCCGCCGCGGGCCCATCCCGTACAAAATTCCAAAATTCAGGGTTTTCGCCCGATTTCTCATATCCTTCGTGATACCGGCAATTTCTGCACCAAAAACTTTTGCCGCAGTACGAGCATGAATGTCCTCACCGGCCGCGAATGCGGCGATCATCGTCTCATCCCCGGATAAATGCGCGATTACCCGCAATTCTATTTGTGAATAATCCGCGGACACAAAAACTTTTTTTGGAGATGCGATAAACGCGTTTCTAACACTTCTTCCGTATTCCGTTTTGACCGGAATGTTCTGTAAATTCGGATTCACAGAACTAATGCGCCCGGTCGCGGTCCCAAGCTGTAAAAATGTCGTGTGTATTTTTCCATCTTTCGGCGACACGCTTCTCGGAAGCGCGTCAACGTATGTAGAAAGCAGTTTTGCGAGCTCGCGCCACGCAAGAATATTCTTAATAAACGGCTCATCCTCTCCCAGTCTTTTTAACTCCCGCATCGCCGTCGAAGATTTTCCGCCCGGGGTCCGGCGGGCTTTTTTCATTTTTTCTCCCACCACCCGCAATAATACTTCCCGCACCTGGTCGCTTGATGCGGGATTAAACGGTTTCCCGGCAAGAGCAATTAGTTGTTTTTCTATAATCTCTTTTTTCTCGGCGAATTCTCTCGAGAGCTCAGATAAATATTTTGTGTCAACTAAAATTCCCGTTTTTGTCATTTGCGAAAAAATAGGTATCAGCTTCCGCTCGAGTTCGGCTATTTCCGGCGGGAAAAGACCCTTTGCTTCCGCACCGGCGATCAGCTCTTCCGTAACGTTTTTTTGCGCAGATTCGCTTGCGCGACCGTCACTTCCCGATTTTTCGAGCAATCCCCGGAAACCCCATTTTCTAAACAGTACGGCGGCTGTTCCGCTATCG
>JGI1357J11328_10001149_pt1 | contig 20638 bp, 21 predicted proteins | sample Subgrocontami54m_FD_11328 | JGI IMG/M metagenome (IMG submission 11328)
TGAGCGATCTCCTTCAACTACGAGGTCGCCAAGACGATCCCCGCCTTCAGGCCGCGACCGTCCGAGCCTGATGGCACCCATCGGATGATGCAAGAAGACGTCGAGCGGATTCAGGAGTTCCATAAGTGCATCGAGTGCTTTCTCTGTCAGAATGTCTGCCACGTCATTCGTGACCACGAAGAGAACAAGCCGCACTTTGCCGGGCCCCGCTTCTTCGTTCGGATGGCGGCGCTGGAGATGCACCCGTTGGACACCCACTCGCGCACGGAAATGCTCCGGGCGAAAGCCGGGATTGGCTACTGCAACATCACCAAGTGCTGCACCGAGGTCTGCCCCGAGCAGATCCGGATCACCGACAACGCCATCATCCCGCTGAAGGAGCGCGTGGTGGACGATTGCTACGATCCGATCCTCTGGGTGATCCGTAAGCTCACCCGAAAGCAGTAGTCCTCCGCCCCCTGCTTCAAGTTCCACTGACTACTCGACCGTCACGCTCTTGGCGAGGTTCCGTGGCTGGTCCACGTCGCACCCCTTCCTCACGGCGATATGGTAGGCCAGGAATTGCAGAGGAATGACAAGGAGCAGGGGCATCAGGTGAGGGGAGGTATGAGGGATGTTTACCAGATGGTCGGCCTTGGCCATGAGGCGAGAATCGGTCTCGTCGGAGATGGCGATGACGATCCCATTACGCGTTTTCACTTCCTCGATATTGCCCAACACCTTCTCGAAGGTCCTGCCCTTTGGCGCGAGAAAGACCACCGGCATCTCTTCAGCGACCAAGGCGATGGGTCCGTGTTTCATCTCGCCGGCCGGATACCCCTCGGCGTGGATATAGGAGATCTCCTTGAGCTTCAGGGCCCCCTCCAGCGCGATGGGGTAGTTGATGCCCCGGCCAAGGTAGAGGAAATTTGAGGCGGCGTAGAAGTGCCCGGCCAGTCCTTCCAGCGTAGGCCCAAGGGAGAGCACCTGCTCCATCTGTTGTGGCAGGTGGATCAGATCACTGAGCAATTCCTGGGATCTCGTTCCATCGAGGCACCCTCTGGCTCGACCCAAGGCCAATGCCAGCAGGTAGAGGGCGGCCAGTTGGGAGGTGAAAGTCTTCGTCGAGGCGACGCCGATCTCCGGTCCGGCGTGGGTGTATAGGACGCCATCGCTTTCGCGGCTGAGCGTAGAGCCGACCACGTTACAGATGGCGAGGGACTTACAGCCGCGGCGACGGGCCTCGCGCAGGGAGACCAGGGTATCCAGCGTTTCACCGGACTGACTGATTGTCAGGACCAGCGTCCGCTCATCCAGGATCGGGTCGCGGTACCGGAACTCGGAGCCGTAGTCCACCTCGACCGGAATACGCGCCAGATCCTCGATGAGGAATTTGCCGACCAGCCCGGCATGCCAGGAGGTCCCGCAGGCGACGAGGACGATCCGATCGATCGTCGGCAGCGTGCTGTGGAATGACTCCAGCCCTTCAAGGTAGATGTGACCACTCTCCAACGAGAAGCAACCATGGATGGTGTCGCGGATCGCTCTGGGCTGCTCGTAGATCTCCTTCAGCATGAAGTGCTTGTATCCGCTCTTCTCGGCCATGATGGGGGTCCAGAGGATCTTCTGGATCTTTTTCTCCACCGGCTCCCCGGTCAAGGTTGTGACGTTGACGCCGTCATGGGAGAGGACCACCACCTCCTCGTCGTCCAAAAACAGGACATCACGGGTGTGGGAAAGGATGGCGGGGACGTCGGAGGCGATGAAGAACTCTCCGTCACCAAGCCCAACCACCAGTGGGCTGCCATTCCTAGCCGCCACCAGTCTGTGCGGATCGCCCTTCCAGAGGATCCCAAGGGCGTAGGCTCCAACGACGCTGGTGAGCGCCCGGCGCACGGCAACCTCCAGGTCTCCCGTTTCCTGAAGTTGCGCCTCGATCAGGTGGGCGATCACCTCGGTGTCGGTGTCGGACGTGAAGTGGTGTCCCTCCTGCTGGAGCTTCTCTTTCAGGGCCAAGTAGTTCTCAATGATGCCGTTGTGGACGACGACGAGATCGCCGGTACAATCACTGTGGGGATGCGCGTTCTCTTCGGTGGGCCGGCCGTGGGTGGCCCAGCGCGTGTGGCCGAGACCGACCTCTCCGGAGAGGTCACGACCCCACAGGGCATTCTCCAGTTCCTTGATCTTGCCCACGCTACGATACACGGCGATCCGGTCCTGTTGGAGGATAGCCAGGCCGGCCGAGTCGTAACCCCGGTACTCCAGCCGCTTGAGTCCCTCCAGGAGGACCGGGACGACCTTCTTGTGCCCGACATACCCCACGATCCCGCACATCGCTCTACCCCTTTTTTGCTTTCGCCCAAAACGCTGCGGCGCCGCCGGCCTTATTAACCTGCAGCGCCCGGCCGAACGCCAGCGCCTCGGCCGGCACGTCCTCCGTGATGGTTGATCCGGAGGCGATGTAGGCGCCGCGGCCCACCGTGATGGGCGCCACGAGGCTCGCGTTGCTACCCACAAACACGTCATCCTCGATTACGGTATGGTGTTTGGTGACGCCGTCATAATTACAAGTAATCGTACCGGCGCCGACGTTGACCCGCTCTCCGATGCTGGTATCGCCGATGTAGGTTAGGTGCGAAACCTTGGACTCTTTACCGATGACCGACTGCTTGACCTCCACGAAGTTTCCAACCTTCACTCGGAACTTCAACTTAGACTGGGGTCTCAGGTGGGCGTAAGGCCCCACCTGGCATTCGTCCCCGATCTGACTTTCCTGGATGATGCACCCATCCAGGATAACGGTACCATCGCCGATCGTCGAATTGCGGATCCGGCAGCCTGAGTGGATCGTTGTCCCTTCCCCGATCACGGTTTGCCCTTCGAGGGTGACGTTGGGATAGAGGATCGAATCGGGACTGATCCTGACAAATGGGCCAATGTAGGTACGCTCGGGGTCGAGGAGGGTGACCCCCTCGGTGAGCAGCCGCAGGGCGGTCTTTCGCCAAAGAAGGCGATGGATCTCAGCCAGCTCAGCGCGGGTGTTGACCCCTCGTACCTCGTCGGGGTCTGGCGCTTGGCAAGCCTGCACGCCCCCGTCGCGATCCCGCAGCAGCGCGATGGCGTCAGGGAGATAGAGTTCGCCCTTAACAGCAGAAGGACGGATCGTCTGGAGGGCCTTAAAAAGCGCAAGTGCGGCAAAGCAATAGACTCCAGCGTTGATTTCGTGGAGTTGTCGCTCCTGTGGCGTGGCCTCCAGTTCCTCGACGATTCGCAGGAGTTCCCCTGTCGCGGATCGCACCACCCTCCCATAGCCGGCTGGATCAGGCAGTTCAGCCGTGAGCACGGTGGCCAGGGCGCGGGCCTTGCGGTGCGCCAGCAGGAGGCCGTCGAGGGTTGCTGAGGTGAGGAGCGGCGTATCCCCTGACACGACCAACAGATCGCCATCGAAGCCAGTGAGGGCCTCCTGGGCGTGCAGTAGGGCATGAGCCGTCCCTTGCTGGTTTGGTTGGGACACGAATTCGACGGCCTCGCCCGCCAGCGCCTCTCTTACTCTGTCGGCCTGGTAGCCGACGATTACCAGCGTTCGCTTCGCCATGAAAGGGCGGCACGCTTCGACGACATAGGCGATCATCGGCAGGCCGGCCACCGGGTGCACCACCTTCGGCAGCTTCGAGCGCATCCTGGTTCCCTGGCCGGCAGCCAGGATGACCGTGCAGAGATCGTTCACGTGCTGGCACCCCTCCTCAGACTATGGATTACAGTCTTCACGATGCTACCACACCTTCCAATGGCCGCAAAATCGATTGCGCAGACAGGTCAAGTAAGGTCGCAGCCACGGTGATGGCAGGTCGCTAGGTCCCAGGAGGCTGCCTCACAGCCGTGCCTCCTCTGCCACGAGTGCGCGTAGGGCCGCCGAGATGACGAAGAGAGAACCGGTGACGACGACGGCATCCTCCGGATCGGTTACTGTCTTGGCCAGTGCGATCGCCTCGGCTACGTCTTCCATGATCTCGATCTTTTGGCAGAAGCGTTCGGCCTCCGGCAAACGGCGCGGATCGGCAGCACGCTCACTCTCGGGACGGGTGAGGATCACCCGCTTTGCCAGGGGCGCCAACTCTTGCAGCATCGCAATCCAGTTCTTGTCTTGAAGTACGCCGAATACCAGAGTCAAGCGACCGGTAAACCGTTGCTCATCGAGAAAAGCTCGTAGCGCGATCGCGCCCGCCGGATTGTGTGCGCCATCCAGAATCACAAGGGGCTGGCCAGGAAAAAGCTGGAGACGGCCAGGCCACCGGGTGCAGCGCAAGCCTTCGCGGATTGAACTCTCCGAAATGGTGGTGCCAGCGGTCCGGAGGAGCCGGGCTGCTGCAATGGCAGCGACCGCATTGATGACCTGATGCCGGCCGAGCAGGCGGATATCGAAGGTTTCGGTGGGCTGCCCCTTTTCGCCCAAGCTGAATCGCTGACCGGAGAGATCTGACCGGTGAACCTGCCAGTCGTATGAGCTCCGAACATCGAAGAGGGTCGCGCCATGCGCTCGACATGCGTCGGTAATGACGCCCAGGGCCTCGGGGACATCGACGGCGGTGACGACCCGCGTTCCCTTCTTGACGACTCCTGCCTTCTCTGCGGCGATCGCCCCGAGCGTCTTTCCAAGATACTCCTCATGCTCCAAGGCGATATTGGTGATGACCGCTACCTTGGCGTCGATGACGTTAGTGGCATCGAACCGGCCTCCCATCCCTACTTCCACAACTGCGTAGTCCACTTGGCTGCGAATGAAGTGCATAAAGGCAAGGACGGTTGCGACTTCGAAGAAGGTGGGGTGCGCGGTGTCAAATCCCCCCGTGCCCCCCTTTTGTAAAGGGGGGGTGGGGGGTTTAGGCGTTCCGGGTGCGGAGTCCGGGGTGCGAGGTGTCGGGAAGAGATCGGCGATGACATGACGAAGTTCATCGATGAGCGTGGCGACGTCGGCCCCCGCGATGGCCTGACCGTCTACCTGGATCCGCTCAGTGAACTCCAGGAGATGCGGGGAGGTATAGAGCCCAACCCGATAGCCGGCAGCCCGGAGGATCGAAGAGAGAAATGCGGCGGTAGACCCTTTGCCGTTGGTCCCGCCGACCAGGATGGACGGAAACCGACGGTGCGGATCTCCAACTGCCCCAAGAAGCCGTTGGATATCCTCGAGACCCAGCTTCACGCCGTAACGCTGGAGCCCGTAGAGATAGGCAATCGCCTCAGAATAGCTCACAAGGCACCTACAGGGGTCCCTGAATCACGGTCATCCAACAACTAATCGATCATCAGAGATGATATGACGAACTCCAGCACCACACGTTACTTGGCGCAGCGAAATCCGAGGTCGTTGATGCGTCGGTAGACATGGCCGATAGCGGTCCGGCGGGTTGTCCGAGCGTGCCACACAGGGTGATACCAACTGCCGCTTCGTTCAACCCGGCTTCCCCTGGCGTTTAGATCCTCTCGACCATCGTTTGGATCGTAGGGGTAGGGCGTGTACAGCGACGACGTCCACTCCCAGACATTGCCGGCCATGTCCATCACCCCGTAAGGGGAGGCCCCTTTTGGGTAGTTCCCCACAGGGGTGATAGAGGGAACTGAGTAGCCGGCGTTGGCTCGTTCAGCCTCGAAGGTATTGCCCCAGGGGTATCGTCGGCCATCGGTGCCGCGGGCCGCCTTTTCCCACTCTGCCTCAGTTGGCAGCCGCTTGCCGACCCATCGACAGTACGCCACCGCCTGCTGCCAACTCACGATCGTCACCGGCAGGTTGGCCCTGGTGGAATCATCGTATCCTCGGTTGGGAGGCCGAGTGCAAATCCCCGCCTCGATGCACCGGGTGTAGCGAGCGTTCGTCACCTCGAACTTGTCAATCGAGAAGGGTCCCACGGTGACCTTTGAGGCCGGTTTCTCATTGTCATCGGCTTCGGGGTCATCAGAGCCCATGATGAACTCGCCTGCCGGGATGGCCACCATCTCGACATCGTCCTGAATGGGCATCGCGTTAGTAGCCTGTTCCATTTGGGCGCTCGTCGGCCCGTAGGTGATGGTGACGAATAGGAGTGTAGCCCCTGTAACGAGAGCCGTGCGCTTCATCTGCGATTCCTCCTTTGCAAAGCGGGCGCAGTGGAGCCCCCACGTTAGTGCTCCAGGATTCTTTTCGATGACCTACCAGAGCGGGGAGTGTGGGTGGCGCCGAGCCAACCAGCGATCAAATCCAAACGAGCGACCGGCCCGCGTGAGAAAGACCACCAGTAGACCGGCTATAAACGCCTGGTCAGAGGTGGTGGCTGGCGACCCGCCCCCCTTGGCCAGATAGAAATTGAGCGTCATGAAGATCCCCGCCAGCGCAGCCGGACGCGTCAAGAACCCAAGCAGGAGCGCCAGGCCGGCCAGGATCATCCCCCAGGTGACCAGCCCGGCAAGGAGCTGATGATGGGGAATCGCCACGCCGGTCAGGAACGGCTTATACCAGCCAAACGCCCCGGTGGTCTTGGTCGTGAGCCACTTCTCTAGCGCATCTGAACCGGTAAAGCCGCCGGTCAACTTCCCGACGCCATCTTGAAGGAAGTAGTAGCCGAAAAAGATGCGCAGGAGCGCGATCTGCCAGAGCTTCGTCTCTATCTGCAAGTTGCTCCGCAGCTCAGCCACAGATGCTCCTTGTCAATCCACCGGCTGCAGCTTTTCGGCCTCGAAGACCCGACTGTCTACCTCCTCGCGAGTCGAGCAGACCTTCAGGCCGACGCTGCCCAGTAGTGATTCGAAGATTGCGGCCGGAAACGAGAATCGTTCGGCGTCAAACGCGAATTCCACTCGCTCGCCGGGCTGGAGCTCCTCCGCATGGATTCGAAGGGTATGCTTCAAGAAGGTGATAATATCCGCGCTGCACGCGGGAGCCCGGACAACAATGCGCCGCATCGGCCTGTCCTTTACCCCGATCGGGGATCGGAGGCTCACGTTAGATCTTTTTCCGCATCAGGTACCAGCGCTCGGCGCCCGCCTTGGCACGCTTGTCAGCCTCATCGATCGTTTGCGGCGGGGGAATGATCACATCCTGGCCGGGCTGCCAGTCGACCGGGCAGGCGACCCCATACTTGTCGACGGTCTGTAGCGCCTTCAGGCTCCGCAGGATCTCGTCGATGTTTCGCCCGAATGGGATCGGATAGTACATGGCGAAGCGGACGATCCCGTCGGGGTCGATGAAGAAGACGCCGCGGACGGTGAGGCCGACCTCGGGGTTGATCAGATCGTAGAGGTTGGCCACGATCTTCTCGGGATCGGCGACCACCGGGAAGTCGATCTTAACCTTGGCTGACTCCTCTATGTGGCGGAGCCACTCGATGTGTGAGTAGATACTATCCACGCTCAGGCCGATCACCTCGCACCCGAGGTCCTTGAATTCCTTGTGTCGCTTGCCAAACTGGATGAACTCTGTTGTGCAGACCGGCGTAAAGTCGGCGGGGTGCGCGAAGAACAGGACCCACTTGCCGCGGAACTGCGACAGGGCAATGGGGCCCTTCGTGGTATTAGCGGTGAATTCCGGCGCTTTCGATCCGATCTTGACCATTGTGACCTCCTTTGAGGCTTAGTTCATAGCGTCATCAGCATCGAGCCTTGCGTTCCTCGTTCCAACCAGCCCAACTGTTATTCACCTAGAGATGCTGTTTCAATTCTATTGTAGTCCATAGTTCGCCTTGGGCGAACAACGATTTTTTCATCGCGCTCGTGAGCGATGCGCCCAGAGGCTTGCCTGAGCCTTTGAGTTGGTCAGAACATCCCATTCACCGGCGCAGCCGCCGGAAGAGCCACGCCATTACGAGCAGTAGGCTCAGCAGCGCAACCGTCATTTGCGCCGGGGGATAATCGTAATGGTTCGCGAGCACGAACCCGATCGCGCCGGTCATGAGGGCAACGAGTGGGGCGACAAGGAACATGGGGCGAACCTCGCGGCAGATGTTCTTTGCGACAAGGGCGGGAAGCACCAGGCACCCAAACGTATACAACATCCCGGAAGATCTGATGGACAACCCCACGGCGAGACCGAGCAAGGTGGAGACGACCGCTGCCCAGCGAGTGACGTTCATACCCACCGCCGCGGCCATGGCAGGGTCCATGAGGAAGAGCAGGATACGCCGATGGGTGGCCGCAAGGAAAAGAGCGGTCAGACTGGCGAGCGTGCCGAACCCCCAGACGTCTGCGCGGGTCGCTCCGATGATACTGGAGGCGAGCAGTCGGTGGATCTCCTCCAGTCCATGCGGGCTATGGGAGACGATGAGGATGGAGAGGCTGGCTGATACAAGGAAGACCCATCCTGTGATCGCCTCATGGCTCTCTCTCGACTCTTCGCCTCCGCGCGTGGTGATCAGAGCCGCGATCACGGAGAACGCCACGGCCATAGTGGAGAGAAATCCATCCGAGCGGAACCAGGGGAGGATGGCCGGAGCTGCCCACGCCCCGATCCACATCGCGAGAGCGATGCCGAGGGTTGATGCCTGAGAAATGGCCGCGCCGATGAAGATCTGGTCACGGGCCACTGCAAGCACTCCGACCAACGAGAGCAACAGGGCGATCGATAAGCCGACGAGGTACGTGTTCTGAAACAGTGGCCATGACGAGAGGAACTCCTGGATCACGGATATTCTCCCGGGGGGTAGACATGGACTGCGACAGCGCCCGATGGATCGCGGGTCACCTCCACGCCCACCCCGTACACCCGCTCGAGGGCGGCCCGATTGAGCATCTGTTGACGCGGTCCGGACTCGACGCTGCCCGAACGGAAGAGAGCCAGGTGCGTGGCGTATCGCGCGGCAATGGCGATATCGTGGGTGACGAAAAAGAGGGTCAGATGTTCCTCCCGGTTCAGGTCGGCGAGAAATCGCAGGAACGAGTCTTCCGTCGAGAGGTCGAGGCCATTGGTCGGTTCATCGAGGATCAACAGGCCCGGCCGTCGCACGAGGGCTCGAGCCACCAACGCCCGTTGCCGCTGCCCGCCCGAAAGGGACCAGTAATCGCGTCTCGCCATCCCCTCCAGACCGACCTTGTGGAGCGCCCACTCGAGGCGCTCCACTTCCTCTTTCGTACCGAGCCGAATGCCCACGAGCCCCAGTACGACAAATTCCCGGACCGTGGTCGGGAGGGCCGGATTCAGATCACATCGTTGCGGGACAAAACCGATGCCCTCCCGACGCGCCAGGTCCGGGTGGAGCCATAATTGTCCAGCCTGGGGTCGAAGGATCCCCAGCATGGCGCGAATCAACGTGGTCTTTCCGGAGCCGTTCGGTCCGATGAAGAACCAGAACTCCCCCTTTCGGCACTCAAGGGTGACGCTCTCGATCACAGTCCGGCGCGCGTAGCCGACAGTCAGCCCTGTCGCTTTCAGAATGACATCAGTGTTCTCCATGTTCCTCCGAAAATAGCGTGCAGCCGTCAGCCTCGGACAAACCCCTCACCCCCCCCTTTACGAAAAGGGGGTTGGGGGGTTTTCGTGCGTCGTGATGCGGCCGTTCCGCATGGGGTGTTCCTCCGGTGCTGACAAGTCCCGCAGGCATGCGATGATTACAGCTATGAGCCTTCCAAAGCTGCGGCCATCTCTCTGACATTATAGTCAATCATGGCGAGGTAGTCATCGGTACCATCGCGCGCCCCTACTTGGTGGGCCAGGTTCACGACCCTGGCGCCGGTCTGTTGCGAGATGAATCGGGCATGGCGAGGGTCATAGTAACTCACCGTCAGAACCGCTCCGACCCGTTCTGCTCGCATGAGGTCTACCAGCGTCCCCAGATGCTTGGTCGTTGGAGGGATTCCTGGTTTCGGTTCCATGAACCCGATCACCGCGATCCCAAACCGGCGAGCGAAGTAGGGCCACAAATTGTGATCGGCCACGATCTTGGTTCCGAAGTGAGGAAGCATCCTCCCCAGCCAGCCCTGCAGGAGCGACGCCTCTCCTTGGCCCTTGAGGAAGGGGGCAAGCTTGCCGTGCTCGTAGAGCAAGGCAAGCTTTTCGGCATCGTACTTCTTGGCGAGCTTCTCACCCACCAACGCTGTGCCCAGTCTCAGGTTAAAAGAGATGTAGCGATCCTCGAAGTATGGCTTTCTGTCCGGTCGCAGTTCAACCAGCTTGTCGCGGATCAGCCGCGCCACTTTGAGGCCATTCAACGGATCAAGCAGATAGTGTGGATTTCCCAGGGGGTGAACATCGCCCATCGAGCGGTCCACTGGGCCGGTGGGGACTTCCAGAGGCAAGATGGCCCTAGAGGCGTCGATGTAGCCGCGCCCACCCGGCAAGACCGCCCCGTTCCTGGCGTTCTGCAAGAGGACCGGCGCCCAACCAATTTCTAAGTCCATCCCTACCTGGAGATAGAGATCGCACTGACTCAGCGTCTTGATGAAGCTGGGCTTGGCTTCGATGAAATGCGCATCTTCCGTCCCCTTGGCGAAGACCGTGACCGAGACCTGGTCCCCTCCCACCTCGTGGGCGAGACTGCCCAAGTCAGGCACGGTGGCGCAGATCTGAATCGGCTTGCTGCCCTCTTGGGCAAAGGCGCCTGCACTCACCAAGCTGAAGGATCCCAATACGCAGGCCGCAACGCCCCACACAGACGGTTTTTGCAGTAGTCTCAGCACACGCAATCCCCCTTGGCGTCGTTAGTACTTGTGAGCGGGATGGGCGCCGTAGAGGAACTCGACCCCCAACCAGACGGAATGAGCGTCCTGCCGTTCCAGGTGATCTGCCCGGTCATAGTTATACTGCAAGCGAATCCGGGAGAACTCAGAGGGATGCCAGGCAAGAAGCGGCGAGATGCGGTGCCGGGTGTCACGGAATGGGTCATTCGCGCGGCCATTAAAGGCAAGTACGCTCGCGCCGCTCCCGCTTGCATATTCGTAGCGCAATCCGGCCGCCCACCCATACTGGAAGCCGTAGAGCGCTTGAGTATACAACCCCCAATCCCGGAGCGTCTCGCGCGGCAGGTTGATGGTACCGTCAAAGAAACGGTCAGCCACATAATCTCGGCCCATCACCTCCGACTGCCAGAGAAAGAACGGCCACCCCCGGAAATTCGTAGTCGGCCGCCACGTTAGCTTCAGGTCGGCGCCATAGATGCGCGTGTCGCCGTCCGGGCCGGTCGCGTTGGGGCCGAACAGCCCCGAGAGGCCGAACTTGGTGGTTACCGTCTCACTCGGGTTCCAGGAGTTCTCCCAGCGGAGCAGCCAGATGAGATCCGTCGGGCTGTTGAGGTCACGTTTGACAAACGGCCGCCCGCCAATCGGCCGCTCCTTAAAGAAATCCTCGCTGGCCAGGAAGCTCGCCGCGATCTCGCCGTTCGCATTCTGTGCGCCCACGTAGAGTTGAGAATACCAGGGGAGTGGCGTGAGCCATCCTAACCGAACGCCTGCTTGTCGCAGGCCATCGGGTCCGAACAGGCGCGTATTGATGATCGGCTGGTCCAGCCAATCCCACGCATGCGGGTGGACCGGATTGAGCAGCCCGAACTCGGTAAGGAATTGTCCTCCCTTGAGTTGCAGTCCGTAGGGGAGCGCTTGCGTGGTGAAGAAGGCTTCCTCCAGCTCGACCCTGGTGTCACCGACGATCGGGTCGATGAGGTAGATGATATGGGCCTCGCCCGTGAGGTACGGGTCCACGGCACCTGTAAACGACAGCTCCACCTGCTGGACCGTAAAGCCGCGCTTGCGGGGGTCGTGGTCGCCTCCTTCAAGCCTCTGGATCGAGGCCTCCCGTTCGGTGGAGGTTCCTGCTGCGAACAGCGCATCCAGCGAGATGTCGATCAACCGAAATGTGGTTCCGCCGGCCTGACGGGCAAAGAGATCGGTCGTCACGGATGCCGGCGCCGGCGCCTCTATGTCCTTCAACGCTTTCTCGATCGCCAGTTCAGGGGTTACGGGTTTCTCCACTACGGGCGACTGAGATCGCATTGCTTCAATCTGACGCTGGAGTTCGTCCAGCCTTCTCTGCTTTTCGGCGTCACGCCGGCGAAGCTCTTCAACCTCCTTCTTTAGGGCCTCCAGCTCCGGATTCTTGACCTGTGCCCACGTGGCTCCCGTTCCGATAATCAGTGCGGCTAGGAACGTCATCGCAATCAGGCCTAGCCGTTTGGTGGAGAGGGTAAGCATCGATTGTTCCTCCTCAAAAGACGAGACGGCACTGGCCGGGGCCGGACCACCCCGTACGAAAGGGCAATCGAGAAGGTAGGGGTATCGCGAGCTTACCGACCGCAGGCCAGAACGATTCGGATGCTAGGAGAAAACAGGCGGGGCGCGGCTGTGAAACGATCCGAGGTCTGTGACGTAAGGAACTGTAACGAATGAGGGAATGCGGAAGAGTGAGCCGAGGAAGAATCGCAGCAGGAGAGCGAAGAGGAGGCCGGTCGCGGCGACTTGGTGCCAGAAATGGATCGGGCAAGACCCGTTCGCCTCTGGCTGCGGCTCGTCTTGAGACTGATGAGGATCAGTGGCCCGACTCGAACTGGGAAGGAGCGGCCGGAGCAACCCACCGAGTGAGCCGACATCCCCATGATCGTGGGGATCAGGGACCAGCAGCAGAAAGCCGATGGCCAGGACCACCAAGGCCGCAGCCCAACGATCACCTCTACCCCATGCCTGTGCTCGCTCGCAGCCTCGCATCGGATTCCCCTCAGTCGTGAGCGACGACAAAGCGGATCGCCTCCGCAAACAGACGATAGTCCCGTGGGCTCACGGCACCCGGTTCAGCCGGGAGGGGGGCGCGCGGCAGGATCCTCAGAGGAGGCAGCGTTGAATTGACTGCTGTGTCGCTCATGGATAGTGAATATAGATGATTCCTCCTGCTCCGGCAAGTCCTTTGATGTTTGAAAGCCGTTCCTTCCCCCCTCCCCTAAACTCACCAGAGACTCCGTTCGCACTGAGGAGGCGCGGGCGTTTTGCGCCGTCTCGAAGTGCAGCCTCCGTTCTACATCTGGTCGGCCGTGATTTCCTACAGATTGGATTATTTGGGAGCGCTATGATAGGCTTTGCCTTGTGAGAAGTTATCTGTAAGAACCGACCATCGAGGGCCGTCCCGCGTCCAAGGGGAGAACATCATGAAACGATCGTTTACAATTGTGGTGGAACGTGATCCCGAAAGCTCCTAGCGAAGGAGAAGATTCATGACCTTGCATCCTCAGTATGTGATCGATGAAGAAGGCCAGCGTCGCAGTGTCTTACTGTCCATCGAGGAGTACCAGGAACTTTTGGAAAGCGCCCAGGATGTTATCGACGCGGCCTTGATCGATCAGGTGAAAGATGAGCCCCGGGTGGCGTGGAGTGAGGTGAAGGCAAAACGTGGCCGGGGACGGCTACGGTGAGCTATGAGATCGAACTTACACGCGAGTTCTTGTCCAGCGTGTTACCGACAGGAAGGATGTGCACCGCCGGTGAGGTGTGGCGCGGCCAGTCATTGATCGTGTGGGCCACTGCTGAGGGCCGCAGCGCCGCCCGCGGCCTCGACCTCTACCACATGGGCCACTCCGACCTCCTCTAGACCTCAAAGAGATAGCCCATGACAAGGTATTCGGCCCCTGCGACACCATCGGAAGTCGTAGCCATTCGCGCTTAGCCATCACACCCCTCCCTGCTGCTCGTGTCTCACCAATTCAAGCCCTGGATAAACGCGATCTTTGATTTGTGTTCTTTGTCCAGTGAAATTTCTATTGACATCACACAGGTGTGTCTGTCTTAAATGCCTATATGAAGACCCGTTGCTATCATACTCCAGGAGATAATGTACTTGCCGGGCTTGTACGAGAGGACCACCGTTATCTCTCTCAAGACCAAGCGCTTCATCGCGCCTTACTGAAGGAGCTACGAGAAGGCGGATTCCCAGAGGAATTTATTGCAGAGCGGCTTCCAAAACTAAGAGCTTATTTGCAAGGAGTAAAGAAGCCGCAACGCTTTGCCTCCGCCAGCAAGGCTTTATAGTCCGCAATACCATACACTTCACGAAATGCGCTTGCCCACTTTTTCAAGATTGGTCTCTGCTCACTTCTGGAAGCATTCGCCAACAGATATTTAATCACCCAATCTACGCTACGTCCCTCTTCGCGTGCCAATTTGAGTATTGTTAGAGGATCCGTTGAATACCTGAGGCGAGGCGACATCCGTTAGCCTTTTAATCTCCACATGTTTTTCTTCCCAACTCTTTTCCGCTCAACTTCGCCCTTAGCCTCCATCCGAGACAAGGTGGTGGATATGCTTCCCCTGGGAGTTCCGGAAGCAAAAGGGAACCCGCCCTTCATAACGGCCTCTGTAGTTTCGTGGGTTGAGCACCATTCGCCCTGCGTCGCCAAAACGTCTCTGCAAGCCTCTCTAAGGCTTATCCCCTCATACTTGGCCTTAGGACCTGAGAAGGTCTCTGAGGGGATTAGCTCTGGTTGACGCAGAGCTACGGCCAGATCAGAGCCGGCAAGTAATGACTCCACCAATTCAATCGCTCTCAGCTTCTCATCGATTTCTCGTCGTTGTCTCTGCAGCTTCAAACGCAACGCTGCAAGCTCATCCTTTGACGGCATGGCTCTCACCTCCCTCCATTATGCTATACATATCGTATACAGACTATACAGTGCGTCTTTCTGTGTCAAGGTTAAAAATATATGCAATACACCATTGCTATACAAACGACAGCAATCCAACGTTGTGCCGAAAGAGGTTACGTGGGGTTTCTTGGGTGACGATGAATCGGAATGTAAATGTGTCGCGAAAGGGTTTCTAGGCAGGAGACCTATTCCAAGTCGGGTAATTGTTCACGTGGGAGCAGCAAACGTATTGATCGCCCCTGTCCTGGCACCCGAGCGATGTATCCCCGCTCCTCCAGCTTGATGACCATCTGATGCACTGAAGGGGGCGTAACCTGGAAGTATCGCTGCATGTCGGCTTCAGCAGGCGGCCGCCCGTTTACCTTGGTGTAGTAGTAAATGAAGGCGAGGAACTGCCCTTGCCGTGGTGTGAAGTCGCTGGCCACTCACAGTTCTCCCTTGAAGGCTTTGTCGAGGATGGAGGGCAGCATGGCATTGAGTTCGGCGGCGGTCGTGGCCTGCAATCCCTTGAGCGCGTCCACCTTATCCTGGAGGTCGTCCAGGTAGGCTATGATGCTACGTTGCTCCGCGAGCGGTGGGAGGGCGATTGGTAACGCCTTCAACTTGGTGGCATTGACGTTCGCTTGGCCTGTCATCTGTTTCCGCTCACTGAACATATATGCACGCCCGGGTGGCGAATTAATGTACGAAGCGACAAGTTTCGGCTCCGCTCGTGTGGCATCAAGACGCAACCTAATCAAGTATGATGCGAACGCGTACTCGCCATCAAGATCAAAAACGGAGCATTTCCCCACCAACTCAGCGCTATTCGTTCGGTTTACGAGAATGTCACCAGGAGTCAGTAGTAGCTTTGTACGATCCTTCTCATTAAGATGCAGATACTTGAGATCGCGTAGAACCAGGCGGCCATTTTGAATGTTCCCCATTCGCAAGATTGGCGTTCCCGACTCGTCATCGTCTGCTTTCTCCGATGTGCCATAGCAGTCATCAATCACATAATCTCCGAGCAGTCCCGCAAGCCAGCCCTTTTCTATACCTTCCGAAAAGAGGGTAGAAATCGTCGTTGAGACCAGTCCCTCGGCCTCAATCGCAGCTTGGCGCCGCAGGCCGCGGGCCTCCTCGATCTTAGCGGCCAGTTCTTCGATCCGCGCCACAATCCTCCGCTGCTCCGCCACTGGCGGCAAGGGGATCTCGATCTGGCAGAGGTCGTTGAATCTGAGTGCCGCCCGGACCGTTCCTCGGTTCCCGTGAAAATTGATCAGGATGTGACCGTGATGGCTTCGCAGGTAGTAGAGCAGAAACTTCGGCTCAAGGTCCTCACGACAGCCAAAGATCACATAGGCCGGACTCGATATACCATTCTGATCGGTCGACGATAAACCAAGAGAACCGACATTAACGCGATATGGGTTATAAATGAATCGGTTTGGTCGAAGACGTAGGTACTTGGAGCGGTCATCGCTTGGAGCCACACCGGTAATGGCGACACCCTCGACATTCGTAACGCCGTAGACCGGTAATCCATCCCCATCGAAAGTCCTTACCGGCTCGCGGTCTTCGTAAATACAATCGGAAAGCGTGACTGTGGCCCAGCTGCTCATGGCGTCTTTGCCAACTCCGTTTTTATCTCCGTTATTAACTCCGCGATCCGCCGCTCTTTCTTCAGAATGTCGTCCGCCAGTTGCTCCGGTGGCAAATGCTCGAAGTCCTGCTTGGCGTTCGGATTCTTGATGTCGAGGTTAGCGGAGATAAGATTACCATTCTCGCCATACTTCAGCACATCGCTGATCGAGGCTTTCCAGGCGCGGTCGTTCTCCTCACGGTTCTTCCACCAGGCCATGCACGAGGCAAATTCATCGAACTGAAGAGGCTGGGTCTTCGTGTAGTTCTTCCGGCCCTCGGGGAGCGGGTGATCGTAGTACCAGATCTCCTTCGTCGGCCCGGTGCGGTCGAAAAAGAGCAGATTGGTGGGGATACTGGTATACGGCGCAAAGACCCCATTCGGCAGGCGGACGATGGTGTGGAGGTTGAAGTTCTCGAGGAGTTCCTTCTTGACGCGGGCGCAGACGCCATCGCCGAAGAGGGTCCCATTTGGCACGACCATTCCGCATCGGCCGCCCTTCTGCCCGCCGATTGGACGGCGGAGTTTGCGCATGATGAGCTGAAGGAAGAGAAGGGCAGTCTCGGTTGTCTGCTTGTCCTCGGGAAAGTTGCCGAGGATGCCCCGCTCCTCCTCCCCGCCGAAGGGCGGATTAGTCATGATGATGTCTACTCGATCCCGATCGCCGATCTCACGCAGAGGAAAGCGGAGGGCGTTAGCCGGATCGATCTCGGGTGATTCCAAGCCGTGGAGGAGAAGGTTCATCTGACAGAGAAGATACGGCATCGATTTGGCCTCCACGCCAAAGAGGCTTCCCTTCTGAAGCTTGGCATGGTCCTCTGCCTTCTTGCACTGCTTCTTCAGATGCTCAAACGCTTCCACGAGGAATCCGCCCGTCCCAGCGGCAGGGTCCAGGATTGTCTCTTCCAGGCGCGGGTTCGTGACTGCCACGATGAACCGGACAACCGATCGGGGGGTATAGAATTCACCGGAGTCTCCGGCAGCATCGCGCATCTCCTTGAGGAGCGATTCGTAAAGGAGACCAAGAGTGTGGATTTCCTCAGAGGAGGTAAAGTGAATCGTATTTATTCGGTTGAGCACATCGCGAAGCAGATACCCGGATTGCATCCGATTGACCGTGCCCTTGAAGACGGTGGCGATCACATCGCGCCGGTCGCCGCCGTTGGCGCCCTGGAGCGACCGCAGGAGGGCAAAGAGCCCTGGGCCGCGGGTTCCGTCGGGGCGGATCGCCTCGTCTTGGTTGATGAACGCGATTAGCTCATCACCGGTGATGCCATCCTCTTTGGCGGCCCAGTCGCGCCAGCGGTAGGGTGGTTCGATGGCCTGCCGGAACCGTTTTCCCTGGAGCCTGGCTTCGGTTTCCCGTATCTGCTCAGCGTCGTCAAGGAACTTGAGGAACATGATCCAGGTAAGCATGGGGAGGCGGTCCAGGTCGCCATTCAGACCTTTGTCCTTCCGCATGATGTCGCGAGCAGACTTGATCAGCGAGCCGATCTGCTGTGCTGTGGTAAGAGGGATTTCAGGCTTTATTTTAGGTGTCATACAAGGCTTACCTCAAGCAGCATATAAGAGATTTTGCATCTCGGCCAGAGCCTTGCGAAGCCGGTCAGGGCCCCCGAACTTATCGGCAATCTCCAGGACGTTGCCGTGGTTCGAGATTGGCGGCACCTTGAGGATCTCCGGAATCCTAAACTGCGCCGTGCCGTGCTCAGCATACTTTTCAAGGATCTGATCCAGAATCTGGCGAGCCTCCGGTCTGTAGCGCTCGAAAAAGACTTTCTCCTCTTTGCGGAGGCGCTCCGCGCGCTCGCGGCGACTGCGCAGCGGCGCGTTGAAGGCGACGTGACAGAGGAGATCGAAGGGATCGGCGTCTGGCTGCTTCGTGGCCTCGGAGAGTTGTTCGAAGGAGATTCCGCGTTCTTCCAGGGCAGCGATGATTGTCGCCCGCTGATCGGCATCGCTCCAGCGAGAACGAAGGTCGGCCGCCGAGGTGTAGAGGCTCCGGACCTTTTCGGCGGTGTAGTCCGTATACCTTACCACGCGAAGCTGCTTGCCGTCGGGATCGAGCTCGTACACGAGGTGAGCGGCGATCTCGACGGTTCCGCCGTCAACATAGTACTTCCGGCGTTCGCCTTCAGAATCACCAGACACCATCCCCTGTGTCTGATAATCAGGCTGTTCCCCAGTGGCTGAGACGTCTTGCTCTTCAATCACCTCATACGTCTTGGGAATGGTTGCGCCGGTAGCGTCGATCTCTTCCTCGGTAATCATTGCAGGGGCGCCATCGAATTCGGAGTCGGCAAAAAGGCGAGTCGCCGATCCTGTGTAGTCGAGGATGCTGAAATAGAGTTTGCCGTAGTCGTCGCGGACGCGGGTACCGCGGCCGATGATCTGCTTAAAGTCGGTCATCGAGTTGATCACGCGAGCCAGGACCACATTCTTGCACGTAGGGACGTCCACGCCCGTGGTGAGCATCTGTGAGGTGGTGAGGATGACGGGGGAAGCGGTTTCAAGCTCCTGGAAGCGGCTCAGGTGGCCACGGCCGATCTGGCCCTCATCGGAGACCACGCGGCAGACGTAATCCGGATAGTCCTTGACCAGATCGGAGTTTTCGTTGTTGAGCGCCTTCCGCATCTCCTCCGCATGCTCCTGATCAACGCAGAAGACAATGGTCTTGGCAAACCGGTCGTTCTTCTCGAGGTAGCCGGTCAGGTGTCTGGCGATGGCCTCGGTGCGCGCTTTGAGGGCGACAATGCGCTCGAAGTCCTTGGTGTCATACATGGCATCTGGGACCTCTCGCCCATAACGGTCTAGCTCCCCCTTGCTCGGGCGCCAGCCCGCCGCGTCGGCCGTCGTGACGACCCGGTGGACACGGTAAGGAGCGAGGAAACCATCCTCAATCCCCTGGCGCAGGCTGTAGGTATAGAGCGGGTTGCCGAAGTAGCGGTAGGTGTCGCGGTTGTCTTCACGAAGCGGCGTCGCGGTCATTCCGATCTTGCAGGCGGGGTTGAAGTATTCGAGGATCTCGCGCCAGTTGCTCTCGTCGGCTGCGCTCCCTCGGTGGCACTCATCCACGATGATCAGGTCAAAGAAGTCCGGCGCATAATCACGGTACAGACCAGGCCGACGCTCGTCCTTGGCGATAGCCTGATAGATGGCGAAATACATCTCGCGCCCTTTGACCGCTTCACCCTCGATCTTCCAGCGGGCATCGCCGAAGGGAGCAAAATCCTTATCCTTTGGGTCGTCGATCAGGATGTTACGATCAGCGAGGTATAGGATTTTGGGCCGACGATACTCGCCAGTCTGATTCCAGCGGCTGCTCCAGAGTTTCCAGCAGATCTGAAAGGCAACAATGGTTTTCCCAGTACCGGTGGCCAGCGTGAGGAGGATGCGGGGCTTCCCCTGCAGCACTGCCTGCACGGCTCGGTTGATGGCGATCTCCTGGTAGTAGCGGGGCGACTTGCCGGAGAGATGGTACGAGGGGGTAAGGAGTCGGTCCGCGATATCCTTGGTCTCGATCCCCTCGCTCTTCTGGATGCGCTGCCACAAGTCGGCGGGCGAGGGGAACGTGTCCAGGTCTCTGTCCAGCCCGGTCAGGAAGTCATGCTCGACGATCCCGTGACCGTTTGTCGAGTAGGCACACTTGAGGCCGAGAATCTGAGCATACGCCTTGGCCTGCTGAAGACCGTCTCCCGAGTTCTTGTAGGCTGCTTTGGCCTCGATGACGGCAATCATGAAATCGCGCGTGTGACGAAGGAGATAATCTGCACGCTTCTGGGGACGGCGGGAGACTTTGTTGCCAGCGACGACGATCCGCCCGTCGGTGAAGGTCTTCTGCTCGCTGATTTGATCGTCAGTCCAGCCAGCGGCGTATAGTTTTGGCAGGACGTACTTTCGGCAGGTATCCGCCTCGGTTAACATCAAGTAGTGGTTTCCCGACTAGCGGATCGTGGTCCACATATAAGATATCGGCTGGACCGTTGAGCCATTGATGAAATCGCCTCGCGAAGTTGTGCTGCTCTCAGCTTTGCTAACGGTACATTTCTTGTATCACAGGCGTTCTAGGGTCATGGCACCCAGGCGAGTCCAGCAGGTCGAAGTCTTGCGACGCGACGGAGCCGAAGCTCCGGCAGGTCGCACGTCAATGCCATATCAGTGTAGAGATCAAACTTCATCGGCCCCTTGCCACCACAGAGCGGAAGGGACGCTAAGTCGTCCGCGATTAACCCGTTCTGCGCCGTTATTCGGACAACAAGGTAACAACGCTGACCGCCAGTTGCTGCCAGGCTTGCACCACCGCCTGGCTGTCTTCAGAATGTAGCCGCCCGATTATATGATGAATGAGACGATGGTCTATCGTGGCGAGCTTGGTGAGGCGAACAGTCGAAGCCTGTGGCAAACCGACCTCGGCCCAACGGTTGAGAGCGACATCAGACTGATCGCGCGGCGGATGTGT
>JGI1357J11328_10001159_pt1 | contig 20552 bp, 17 predicted proteins | sample Subgrocontami54m_FD_11328 | JGI IMG/M metagenome (IMG submission 11328)
CTACTCGGTTGCCGCTTGCCCAAGACCTACAACTTTACGACTCCAAAAGAAGCGATGGCGAGCGCCAAGGCCTTGCCGATGAACATGGAGGGGTATGTCCTCCGTTTTGAAGATGGTCTCCGTGTGAAGATGAAGAGCGATGACTACCTCGTGGCTCATCGTCTTTATTGGAGCACGAACCACAAGACCGCGCTCGAGCTCCTCGAGAAGGGAGGGTGGGACGCTTTCCTTACCCGAGTGCCCGAGGAAATTCGCCCCGAAATCGAAGCGGTCGGGGCGCCCCTCATACTTAAAGCAGCGGAGTTAAGGGGGGTGGTTGAGGCGAAGTTCGCCGAGGCGCCGCGGAGCAAAGACCCCGCTGCTCGGCGAGAGTTCGCCATCTGGGTTCAGGCGAACGCGCCGCAAGTCGTGTGGCCGGCGTTGTTTCAAATGCTTGATCAGAGGAAGGTAAACTACTATAAGCTGATCAAGTTAAACTAGTATCTGTTAATCCGCGCCTTGGGAAGACGAAGGTCTTTATGGGATGCGGATTTTTTTTCATGGATTATGGAGCAATATGGGAAGCTATTGTCATACTGAACTTGATGTAGCATCCAGTTTTTTGATTCTGACTTTTTGGATCCCGGGTCAAGCCCGCGGTGCTTGTGAGTTAATTTAGTCCTTGGGGCAAAGATTCCTAGCGCTGGCGCTTGGTTCGCTAGTTGGCGGATTTGCCCCTTGTCCTTTACCCCGCGCGTAGCAATGCTGTGCACGGGGGTTTTGTTTTTGTGAACCCCACACTAATTTTTAGTGCGGGGTGAAGATTTGGGGTCTGGAGGAGTTTTATAATTATGAAAGTTTTAATGCTATCAACGGATAATAAAATACTTGAGGAGGGGAGTGAGGCGAATTTGAGGATGAGGGAATATGCGGGTCTTTTTGAGGGACTGTATATTGTGGTCGCTAATTCAGGGAACCCCCACCTTAATCCTCCCCCTGATTACAGGGGGAGGAAAATAGAGGAGGGGAAGCCTTTTATTTATTCCACTAATTCCGGAAATAAATTACGGGCTCTGTGGGGGGCGTATAAGATTGGAAAGAAGATTTTAAGTGATGATAATGTAAGATTGCCACGGCCTCGCGGACTCGGCCTCGCAATGACGGAGGGGGATGGTGGTCGTAAAGATTGGGTGATAACTTCGCAGGATGCGTTTGAGTTGGGTTTGGTGGGATATTTATTGAAAAAGAAATTCGGAGTGCCGCTTCAGCTTCAAATTCATACGGATTTTTTGAGCCCGTATTTTTGGCATGAGTCGTTGAAAAATAAAATTAGAGTTTTGTTGGCAAAATGGTTATTGCCGAAAGCGGATGGGGTGAGGGTGGTGAGCGAGAGGATAAAAAAATCTTTGGAATCGTCATTGCGAGGTTTTACGAAGCAATCTCGAGAGGTTTCTTTAGAGATTGCCGCGCCTGCCTGCCGGCAGGCAGGTCGTTCGAGGACTCCTCCTCGCAATGACGGGATTGTGGTTTTGCCCATTTTTGTGGACATGGAAAAAATAAAAGGCGCGCCTGTTAAAACCGACTTACATAAAAAATATCCGCAGTTTGATTCTATTATTTTGATGGCTTCGCGTTTGTCATCCGAAAAGAATATCGGTTTTGCTATTGAGGCGATGAGCGAGGTGGCTAAGCGTCATCCAAAGGCGGGGCTTGTGATAGTGGGCGAGGGACCGGAGACGGAAAATCAAAAATCAAATATAAAATATAAAAAATTAGAAGAGAGCATTGAAATGGAGCCGTGGACCGAGGATTTGGCGTCTTATTGCAAAACCGCGGATTTATTTTTATTGACTTCAAATTATGAGGGTTATGGCCGGACGATTGTGGAGGCCATGGCGGCGGGTTTACCGGTTATAATGACGGATGTGGGTGTGGCCGGTGATTTGGTTAAAGACGGTCAAAACGGTTATGTTATTGATGTGGGGGACAAACGCGGACTTGCGGAGCGTGTTTCCAAAGTCATTGAAGATAAGGCATTGCGAGAGGAGTTTTCCAAGAATAATTTAGAAGCAGTGAAATCCTTACCCAATAAGGAAGCTTATCTACGGGAATATAAGGAATCAATTTCTAAAATAATAGTGTAAGATTGCCGCGCCCCGCTAAAGCGCGGGGCTCGCAATGACGACCATATGATATGAAAAAGCTTTGTTATATTTTGCCGGAATATAAGGAAGACGACGCGACTCATTTCGCGTATCTTGGGGACTTTATAAAAGAAATATCAAAACAATTTGATGTTTATTTAATCGTGGAGAAGGGAGTTTTGCCACCCCCGGATTGGGGTTACAAGAAGGTCAGAAAATTGTTTTTTAGTTTCGTTCCCCTTCGATTTTTAGAATTGTTTTTACTGGCATCATTCGCCCGAATGGTCCGATACAAGGATTTTTATGTTCATTATGCTTTTGATGGCGCGCTCGTTACCTCTGTGATCGTCAGGCTTTTTGGCGGGCGGGTGTTTTATTGGAACTGTGGCGAGCCGTGGAAATACAAACGCAATTTTTTGCGTGAGATGTGGGAGAAAAAAGTCTACAAACTTATCACATACCTTGTGACCGGCACGGAAAAGCTGGCTATGCAATATAGCTCGCATTATGGAATTCCGATGGCTAAAATTAAAGTGATGCCGAATTGGATAAACCTCACAAAAGCACAAAAGCACGAAAGCACAAGAACAAAAAAACAAGAACTAAATGTTGGAGAAATTCAGAAAGTGCTGCTTTTTGTGCATAGGTTGTCGGAGAGAAAGGGAGCAAGTTATTTACCGGAAATTTTAAGAGAACTAAGAGAAGAAAATATTGTTTTAATTGTCGCGGGCGATGGGCCGGAAAGAGCGAAGATCGAGTCGCGTGTAAAAACCTATGAGCTTGAAAACAAAATCAGATTTTTGGGCTGGGTGCCGCAGGGTGAAACGGTCAAATATTATGCTATCGCCGATGTACTTGTGATGCCCTCAAACGAAGAGGGTTTTCCGCATGTTTTACTGGAGGCTATGGCCGCCGGTGTGCCGTTTGTCGCGAGCGATGTCGGATCGGTCGCGGAAATTGTGCCGGTTTCGATGAGGTCGTATGTGGTTTCTCCCGGCAATGTCAAAGATTTTGCTGTGAAAATCAAAGAATTACTGACTAAAGATCGGTCTGCCCTGGAAATTTTGTCCTCCGAACTGCTGGAGTTCGTAAAAAAATATGATATTAAATATGCAGTTGAGGTTTTTAAAAAGATAATCAATGATTAAGGAAAAATATATTTTATTCGCGATTTTAATTTTAGCTTTTGCTATTCGCATTTCGGGCTTATTTTACGGCCTACCTCTGTGGCTCCATGATGACGAGGCGGCTTTTCCTTTAGCGGCTTTGAAAATGATCCAGCTAGAGACTGTATTGCCGGCGGCGCACTACGAAGAGTTTAAATCGGTGCTTTATTACCCCCCATATACTTCTTATTTATATTTGCCGTTTTTTGCGAGCTTTATCGGAGTAAAATATTTATTTTATTCCGGGACGCAGTTTACCGATTACTTGGGCGCGGATTTGTCGGGGTTTTTCATTATTGCGCGCTTTATAAATATTTTACTGGGCACGATATCGGTTTGGTTGGTGTATAGGATAACGAAGAATACTTTCATAGAGATTGCTTCGCAGAAGCCTCGCAATGACGAGATAGAGATTGCTTCGCAGAAGCCTCGCAATGACGAGATAGAGATTGCTTCGCAGAAGCCTCGCAATGACGAGGGGGTTGTGTGGTCGGCGCTCGTAGCGGCGTTTTTGCTCGCGACCAGCCTGATACACATGGCGTTATCGATGACGGGACGGCATTGGTTGCCGGTGTCGTTTATTATACTTTTGGGACTTTATTTTTTAACAAGACCGGATTGGTCTTTTAAAAAACGGTATATCGCGACCGGAGTTTTGGCTGGGTTTGGGATGGGGGTGAGCTCTATTGCCGGATTTTTACCGTTGTTGATGGTATTGTGCGCTTTGTTTTATGACCGAAAATCATTGACTGAATTGGTAAGAGAGAAATTTTTATATGGCATCGCCGGGATATTTATATTACTTGCTTTGATTCCCGGCTGGCTTTATCCCGGGAGCTATGGCTACGGCGTGGATGTGACCGCTCGCGAAGGCAAATCTATTGCTGGTTTGGTAGTATCGCCCTTTGTGTTCTTGAAGCCGGTATTGGTTTCGGAGCCGGTACTTTTGATATTGGCTATCTTGGGGCTCGCCATTCTTTTTAAGAAAAATTGGCGTCTTGCCTTGCTTTTTGTAATTTTCTGGATAATTTATTCCGGCGCGTTTTATTGGATTTTTAGATATGAACATAGGTTTGTATTGCCGTTGATCCCGTTCATGGCATTGCTCGGGGGCCTTGGTTTTTCGGAAATACTTCTATTTACTAATACGCTTCGCGTTAAGTATGGTAAGATTGCCACTCCGCCAGCCGGCGGACTAGCGATGATATTTATATTTTCGATTTTTGTTATGCCGGTTTTGGTTTCGGCGAAACTTACCTATCTGGCTTATATGGGTGACTCCCGCGCGGTGGCACGCGAATGGGTGGAGGAAAATTTGCCGGCGGGAGAAAGAATAGTCGTCGCGGCGCGGCTCATGCGCCTCTCGTCCACGCGCCTAGCGGTCGAAGAACAAAAAAATATCCAAGCCGATTCTTTGCGCCGCGCCGATACATCGGAGGCGGCTTTGGGTGGTAGTTCGTTTTACAGACCATTTCACGCTTTGAATCTTTTTACCGTCACGGATGAGAGGTTTTATAATAATTTGGAGAGTTATATAAGGGACAACAAATATCGTTATTTTGTTTTGAGTTTGGAAGATTTTCAGAAAGATGAGGAGCTTTTTGCGCGGTGGAAAAAATTGGCGGAGAGCGGTCGCGAGCTCGCGCGCTTTGGCGAATCCGATGACACCCATTCCTTGACTGGAAGCTATTTCGGAAATATTTGGGGATTTTTGAAATTAAGACAATTTGGCCCGCCGATTGGGGTATATGAGTTGAAGATTATTGAGTAAATGTTATACTATTGAATCATGCGGTATTCATCAAGTATTAGGTTTGTAGATCGCTATATTGGATCGATTATCCTTTTTGTTTTTACCCTCCTTAGCTATTTTTTCCGCAGGAAAAGCAATCGGGCGATTAAAAATGTACTTGTAATTGAGCTCGTTGAAATGGGGGCGTCGATTATGGGATATTCTTCTTTGCGCCATATCAAACAGCGGATTCCGGACGCGCGTATTTTTGTCCTCTGCACCGAAAGCACGAAGGCCTCGTGGACCTTGCTGGATACGGTTTCGCCGGGAGATGTGTGCGCGCTCGACAATCGAAGCGTCGGCACCCTTGTCATTTCTATGTTTAAGCATATTCGCGCGCTCTCCAAGAATGACCTCGATCTCATAATAGACTTCGAGCTTTTTACAAGAATTTCAGCGATTCTCTCGTTTTGTATACGGGCGCGACGTCGAGCCGGATTTTACGGTTATACGATGGGCGGACTCTATCGCGGTAATTTTCTTGATGCGAAGTGTAGTTTTAATCAAAATATGCACATTGCCAAAAATCTCCTCGCGCTTACCAAGACCGCGCTTCTCCCTTCGTCCGGGCACTACAATTGGGAGGGCCCGATTCCAAATAACGAAATTGTTATACCAGTTTACGATTCCGATCCGGTCCTTAGAGAACAGGTATTAAAACGTGTGGTGGCCCGTTTGGATCATTTGAGGCCTCTCATATTACTGGCGCCGACGGTGGGCGAAATGTTACCCATGCGCGATTATCCAAAAGAGCAGTATGTGGAAGTTGTGCGGCAAATTTTGAAGCTCTATCCCGAGCATGCCGTTGTCATGGTGGGGATCGCCTCTCATGATGAAGTAGCACGATACATTGAACAAACGGTTGGAAATCCCCGATGTGTAAATTTTTGCGGGCAGACGGCGACACTCCCGGAACTGCTGGAACTTTTTACTGCCTCCGATATACTCATAACGAACGACAGCGGTAATCCGCACTTTGCCGCTATGACCGGATTAAAAAATGTCGCGCTTTATGGGCCGGAAACCCCGTTTATGTATGGGCCCTTGGGAAAGTCGGTATGCCTTTTTGAATTTTTTCACGCGAGCCCGAGCATCACCGCATATAACCACAAAAATCCGCCGAGTGATTCCAACGCCTCACTCCGCAGTATTTCTCCGGAACGCGTCGTAGAAATGGTAGGGCTAGTTATGGAGGATAAGGCGAAATATGGAACGATTAATAATGAAATTCCGTATTTGCTTTGATTTTTTGGCGGTATCTGTTCATAGGACCGAGTAGCCGCGTCATTGCGAGGAGTCAGCAGACGACGCGGCAATCTTACTTTGTTGTTTTTATAAATATTTATGTAAGATTGCTTCGGATGGCACAGAGATTGCTTCGGGTATTCGCAATGACTGCGGCTAATGAAATTTCAGTTACCTCGTAATGACGATCTCGTTTATGTCTAAAGAAAAAATAATTTTATTTTCCATACTCTTGTTTGCGTTTTTGACACGGGTCGCGGGGATTGGCTACGGTTTGCCGCTACAACTTCATGACGATGAGCCGCCGTTTGTTTTGGCCGCGCTAAAGATGATGCAACTTCGGACGGTTCTCCCGGTGTTTCACGCGGAAGAATTCAAGCCGATACTTTTTTATTTGCCCTATGCGTCTTATTTATATCTGCCGTTTTTTGTCATTTACGCGCTTGTGGCCGGACTATATGGAGTATTGAGCGGCGCTTTTTCTTGGGCGCAGTTACCGGATTATTTGATGTCGGATTTGTCGCCGTTTTTTTTGATTGCGCGATTTTTGAGTGTTTTGGCTGGAGTCGCGACAGTATATTTTGTTTATTTGGCGGCGAGGAATATTTTTAGGAACCATCAAGGCGAGATTGCTTCGGATTACCTCGCAATGACGAACGGTGGTAAGATTGCTTCGCTGGGGCCTCCCGACGCTACGGTCGGGATAGGTCGCAATGACGGCTTTTCCGTAGTTGGGATTTTCTCGGCTTTGTTTTTAGCGGCCAGCTTATTGCATACGGCGTTGTCTATGAGTGCGAGGCATTGGGTCTGGCTACCGTTCGTGATCTCGGCGGTTTTGGTCATTCTTTCGCATCCGAACTGGCTTTTCAAGAAAAGATATTCACTAGCGGTTTTAGTCGGTGGGATCGGTGTCGGATTTAACATAATGTCTGCTATTACCGCGCCGCTCATACTTTTGTATTATTTCTTATTCGAAAACAGAGGTCTTAAAAATCTGCTTCGCGATAAATTTACTTACGCAATCGCTTCACTTTTTATTGTTTTAATAGTTTTGCCGATCGCGCTTTATCCGGCCGGTTTGGGTTTTCGAGTGGATGTTTCAGCGAATGCGGGAAAGACTTTAGCTGGAGTTTTGAGCGCGCCGTTGGAGTTCCTGAAGCCGGTTGTGATGGCGGAGCCGGTTCTAATACTCTTCGCTTTATTCGGTTTAATATTCGCGGCTTTTAAGCGCAAAAGATTTTTTATTCTGGCCGTCATTTTTATATTCGGTTATATTGAAGCGTTTTATTTTGGATTTTATTACGCGCATCGGTTTGCGCTCGGACTGTTTCCGATTTTTGCTATCTTGGCTGGCTACGGTGCCGCGCAGATATTTAAATATGCGCTTCGCGCTAAGTACGGTAAGATTGCCACGCAAAGCCTCGCAATGACGACCATTCTAGTTTTGCTTGTTCCTTTGGTGGTAGTTTTGCGATTGGATTATCTTGCTATTCGCGGAGACGCGAAGAACCTCGCGCGGGAATGGCTGGAGGAAAATGTGTCCGCCGGAGAAAGGGTTATAACTGCGAGCAAGCGAGTCCGGCTTTCGACTACGCAGGAAGCTCTAGCCGAACAGGAAAAAATCGATCCTGCGTCCATTAGAAAAACCGAGCAAGCCGAAGTTTTGTTTATTGAAAATTCTCGCGGATATAAAAGTTTTCACGCGTTAAATCTCGACGCGGTTGGAAACGAGGCTTTTTATGCCGGCATCGGTGAATATATCAAGAAAGAAGGCTATAAATATTTATTGATCACGCCGGGCGATTTGCCGGCCGATAGGGCGGTCAGATTCTATGAGGCGACGCGTGAAGCTTCTTTTGAGGCTTATTTCGGTTCGCCTGATGAATCGTTGTCGCTTACTAGTGGCCAATTTTGGAGCTGGTCGTGGGAGTTATTTAAATTAAAAGAATTTGGCCCAACGACAGCGATCTATAAATTATGAAAAAACACCAGTTGGCCTTAATTTTGGCTGTAGCCGTTGGCGCGATTTATGCGAGTCATCATTTTTTTATTCCCAATTTTTTTCCGGATAAAAGCGGTGGAATATATCAACCGATAACGCCAAATGAATATTACGATGAATCGCTTTTTTACGCGCCGAAAGCCGCTGCGGTTTTTTGGGGAAGTGAATTTGAAGGAGTAGCCGGGCCACTTAATCGATTTATCTTGGGTTATGTGATGAAAATTTTCGGTTCCGTTAAAGCTGGACTCATCGCCTCGGATTTTATTTTTCCCGCGGCCATATTTTTGCTGATTTATTTACTGATGTTTGAGATAATTTCTTCGCCATTCCCCTCAGCGGTTTTCGCTTTGATTTTTGTCTTTGCGCCAAAACTTTTTATGTTGAATGAGATGTGGCCGGCAGTCGCGCCTTTTAGTCGCCCAACAGTGCTTCACTTTTCTGAATTCGATGAGCCAAAAATTACCTTTATTTTTATGGCGCTTTTCGGCTATTTGCTGATGCGCGTCATGATGCGAGGCGGCAAAGCTAGTATTGTGTTTGCTGGCATTTCATTTGGTTTACTTTTCTATACATATCCGTATGACTGGGCTATGGGAGTAACGATTTTAGTTCTGATGGCTATAATTTTTGCTATTCAGGGGCATTTCTATGTGACTCGAAGAGTCGGGATGATCTTTGTCATTGGTATCGCGACCTCCGTTTTCTACTGGATGAATTGGCTCGAGCTGTCAAAGACAGCGCCGGATGTAATCGCGCGTCTTGGCGGGGAGGTTGGAAGGTTTTTCCGTTGGGAAACGGTTTGGAAACATTATTTGCGCATCGTTATTTTAATACCTCTTTTATGGCATGCCTTGCGTGGTATAAACCGTAGGGCATGGGTATTTATTGCGGCTTATCTGGTGGCGTTTGTTGTGGCCGTCAATATCCAAGTTATCACCGGCTTTAACGCCCAACCAGATCATTGGTATCGGACACAATTTTTGCCAGTTTCGCTCGCGATATTTTTGATAGCGTATTATTTTTATGCCAGTTATATTGAGAAGTATTTTAATAAAAAAATCATTTTTGGATTGTTAGTATTTTGGTTTTTAACTGCGAATATTTATGGCCAATATTTATACTCGGCAAAATATGCCGGTGCTTTTTACATCCAGCCGGAAAAATATGAAAGTTACGAATGGTTGAAAAATAATACTTTAGAGGATTCCGTGATCGGCACGCTGTCTTTTGAAACCAGTCCGGTGATCCAACTCTTTTCTCACAACAAGGTATTTTTGCCTTTTGGCCTTTCAACTCTCGCCTCGAATGATGAGCTATGGGAACGCCTTCGGATATTGGCAAAAATTTTTGGTATTACGCCGGAGGAATTTAAAAATTTAATCTTAAAAGAGAACGGCCTTTATTATCTTACAGTTGAGCAATACGGCGATAAAAGTTTTGACGCAGTTTTTCGCGATTATGATCGGGCTATTCATCCGGATGAACTTAGCGACCGCGCGGTGGAATACATGTTTTATTTGCGGGCTGATGATAGCCATAAATACCGATTGGATTATTTGTATTATGATAAGAAGGATAGTCGGTGGGGCAAGGATCCTCTCAAAAGGCTTGATAATTTAGAAAAAGTTTTTGAAAATAATGCAGCTATTATTTATGAAATCAGATAAAAAAGAAGAATTAGCCAAATTTAATCAGTATTTGGAGTGGCCACAATGCGATCTCTGCCAAATTTTCGGAAGTCGGACTTCCGAAAATTATGAAGTGATGTATGAGGCGACTTTTACGGACGCGTCTTTTGCCGGTAATAAATCCGAGAGTTTTAAATATGCGGCCGCCGATCAATCCAAGGGCAATATCGTGAAATGCAAAAAATGCGGGTTGGTTTACCAGACCCCACGAGACAATGATGTGGCGCGGATTTATCAAAATGTTTCCGAAGATGTATTCTATGTGGCTTCCAAGGCGGATAGGGTTTCTACTTGCGAGCGTGATACTGAGCATCTGGAGCGTGTTACGGGCCCCGCGAATGGCCGGAAGTTAATTGATGTCGGTTGTAGTTACGGCTTATTTTTGGATGTCGTAAAGAGCCGTGGGTGGGAGGCGCATGGGGTGGAGCTTTCTGATTATCAGCGTGGTGAAGCTATGAAAAACTATCCCAATGTCTGCGGTAAAGAATTGAAAGATTGCGGTTACCCCGAAAATACTTTTGATGTTTTGACGATGTTTGATGTGGTGGAGCATTTGGCCAGCCCCTCGGATTTTATCAAAGACGCTTACCGTGTTATAAAATCGGGGGGATATTTTGTGGCTTGCACGCCGAATATCGCGAGTATTCAGTCAAAATTGTTCGGCAAGTACTGGCTAAATTTTGCTCGGATGCATTTTTACTATTTTACGCCCCGCACATTGGGCGCGATGTTGGAGCTTGCCGGTTTCAAAATTGTGAAAGTGGAGCATCACAAAAGAATTATCCGTCCCATCAATGCCATCGCTTGGATGAAAAAGCATCCGATGGTTTATAAAATAATGGAAGCCATCTTCGCCAAAACGCCTCTCGGTAATTTGAAATGGGCATCGGGGTTGAGCGGGAATATGGTTATATACGCGAGGAAAAATTAAAAATTATCGTCATTGCGAGGTAACCCGAAGCAATCTCACAAAACATGTCATTCTGAGGTATACCCGAAGAATCTTATTTATAAGATTCTTCGTCTGCTGACTCAGGATGACATAGTATTGTAGGATTGCCACGAGAAGGCATAGAGATTGCTTCGTGTACTCGCAATGACTGCGACTAAGGTGAACGCAGAGAGATTGCTTCGGCTCACGCCTCGCAATGACGACATCTTTATGTATCTATCCGTCATAATCCCCGCTTACAATGAAGAAAAAAGAATCGGCCGCACCTTGGAATCGGTCGCGGAGTATTTGCGCGGGAAATCATGGGAGAGCGAAGTGGTTGTGGTTTCCGATGGTTCGCAGGACACGACGGTTGCGGTCGCGCGTGGTTTTGGAGATAAGATTAAAAATTTGCGCGTAATAGATAACAAGGAAAATCACGGCAAGGGTCATGTGGTGCGTGAGGGGATGATAGTGGCGCAAGGCGATCTACGACTTTTTATGGATGCGGATAATGCGACTCCAATCACAGAACTGGAAAAGTTTTTGCCATACATCGAAAAAGGATATGATGTTGTTATCGGATCGCTTGGACTTCCTGAAGCCCAATACGATAAGCGGAAGTTTTTCTTGCGGATGGTCGCCGGCCGGATCGGCAATTGGTTTATTCAGTTTTTATTATTGTGGGGAATATACGACACGCAGAGGGGCTTTAAGCTTTTTACGCGCCGCGTGGCGGAGGCGATATTTACCAAGGTTACCATTTGGGGCTGGGGATTTGATGTGGAGGCGCTGGCTCTGGCGCGAAAATTTAGTTTTAAGATTAAAGAACTGCCAGTTGTCTGGACTGATCAAGAGGGCTCAAAAATCGGTTTTTGGGCCTATCCGGAGGTTTTGTGGCAGGTTGTGAAAATCAGATGGCGGATGTGGTTTTAGACATACAGGGCCATCTCTCGCTCTGTCATCCTGAGGCAATCCGAAGGATCTTAAATATTAATACAATATTGTATAGAATTTTAGGATTCTTCGCTCAGAGCTCAGAATGACGGATGCCTTAATTTGTTGGTTATATAAGATAAGTATGAAAATAGTCGTCGTCATCCCAACTTATAATGAACGCGAGACCATCGGTGAGCTTTTGGAGGCGCTGGAGGCGGAGCTTGTTCTGATTCCCAGTCATGAGATGCGGGTACTGGTAGTGGATGGTAATAGTCCGGATGGGACGGCTGTGCTGGTGGGCGAGAAAGCGGAGAAATATAAAAATATTGATTTGCTGGTGGAAAAAGAAAAGCGGGGACTCGGGATGGCCTATGTCGCGGGCATGAAGCACGCGATAGAAAACCTGCGCGCTGATGCCATTATGGAATTTGACGGCGATTTTCAACATGATCCGAAAGATATCAAAAGATTGGTTGCGGAGCTGGACAATGGCTATGACTATGTGATTGGTTCGCGATATGTGTCCGGTGGTTCCATTCCGGCAGAATGGGCGTTTTATAGGAAGTTTTTGAGTAAATTTGGCAGTATTTTTGCTAAATTTGTTTTGGAACTTCCGACTGTTGATAATACTTCTGGTTTCAAGTTGGCGCGAGTTAAGGGTTTTGCTGAAAAGCTACCGTTATCTGAAGATAAAATTTTATCGCAGCATTATGCTTACAAAATTCATCTTTTGTATGAGATGTATAAATTGGGGGCGAAAATTAAAGAAGTGCCGATAAAATTTTTGGAACGGGAGCACGGGAGTTCTAAAAGTGATTTGGGAGATGTTTTTGAATCACTGAAAGTTGTTTTGCGTTTGCGTCTACGGGATCTATGGGGTTGGAGATTTTTCAAATTTGGGTTGGTCGGTTTCAGTGGGTTTTTGGTCAATGCTGGAGCTTTCGAGCTTTTGGCTTTTACTTTTGATGTTTTTCGGCCGGCCATCGCCGCTATCATCTCCGGTGAGCTTTCGGTTCTTTCAAACTATACCCTAAATAATTCTTTTACTTTTACCGACCGACGAGCTAAGTCCGCGCGAGATTTTTTTAAAAAATTGGCGATGTTTAATTTTTCCGCTATATTTATTTTGGCGCTTCAGGGCGGGATGGTGCGTCTGGGCGAATTTGTATCCGGTGGAAACGATTGGATAATCCGTGGATTTTTTCTGACCTCCATCATCCTCGGCCTCGCGATAAATTATGTAATTTATACGAAGATTATCTGGAGGAGTAAGCAAAACATAGGTGATGACAACGGCAATCAGAAGAATGCTTTGAGGAAAATATATTATCTGGTTAATGCAAGATTTCCGACAGAAAAAGCCCATGGGATACAACTCGCTAAGATGTGCGAGGCATTTATTGAAGCTGGCACGGAAGTTGAAGTGGTTGTACCGAATCGTAGCAATCTGACGAACGCTAAAGAATTTTATAGTTTACGAACGCCGCTTAAGATAACGCGGCTGCCGGTTTTGCCTACTTATAATTATTGGGGGCGAATGGGTTTTTATATAGGTTCTTTTTCTTTTATGATCATCTATCGTTTTTATTTTTGGTGGAAAAAAATAAGAGGTGAAAGGTTTATCATTTACACCTCCGATATTGATCAATTTTCTTTTTCTTGGATGCCGAGTATTGGCGTCCCAATTTTTTGTGAAGTGCATGAAGCTAAAGAGAAAATACCTGCTTTCGATAAATTTTTTCGGCGCGTTGAGGGTTTGATAGTTATTAATAGATACATACAAGATATTCTCCTTAAAAACTATCCCTTTTTGAATCACGACGACATAATTGTATATCCTAATGGCGTTGATTTGAAAGATTTTGTCTTATCGTTAGACAAATATAGTGCTCGTAGGGCGTTGGGTATTCCAGCAGACGAGAAAGTGGCTTTGTATGTCGGCCAACTTTATAATTGGAAGGGATTGAGTATATTGCCAAAAACTATCGAAAACTTAAAAACTGAGATAAAAATTTATATAGTCGGAGGCGATAAGAAACAGTTTGAAAAAAACATTGAAGATAAAAAATTTTCTTCTCGCATAATCTTCAAAGGATTGAAACCTTATGGAGAAATACCTCTTTGGCTTGCGGCTGCCGATGTTTTGCTATTATTGGGAACTCGTGAAAATCCTTATTCATTTTTTTCTACCTCTCCAATGAAATTATTTGAATACATGGCTTCGAAAAGACCGATTTTAGCTGCTCGGACGCCGGCTATTGAGAGTATTGTTTCTGAGGGGGAAGTTTATTTTTATGAACCGGATGACGCGGGAAGTTTGGTGGAAAAAGTGAGTTATATATTGAATAATCCTGATGAGGCGGTCGTGAAGGCCGAAGCCGCATATGAACTCTCTAAAAAATATGAATGGAGTAAAAGAGCTGGGGATATTTTAAGATTTATTGAAAATCATGATTAAGAAAAATAAAAAATTAAAAAAGAAAATATTAATTACCGGCGGAGCCGGATTTATCGGCGTTAATTCAGCTGATTATTTATTGGGGCGCGGACACAAGGTCACTGTGCTGGATAATTTGTCGCGTCGGGGTGCGGATGAAAATTTAAAATGGCTCCAAGATAAATGGGGTAAAAAAGTTGTGTTCGTAAAATGCGATATTTTAGACGATAGGGGCAAGCTTCAACCATTGATGGAGACACACGACGCGGTAATACACCTTGCGGGGCAAGTGGCTGTTACGACTTCTGTCCAAAATCCGGAGCATGATTTTAAAACAAACGCGCTGGGGACGCTCCATGTACTCGAAGCAATCCGTCTTTCAAAGCAAAGACCGGTTTTGCTTTATTCATCGACTAATAAAGTTTACGGCAATATTGATCACATCGATGTGGAGCTTACCGATGTTGGTTATCGTTATCCCTCGCTCCCGCTGGGAGTCGCCGAACACATTGGATTGGATTTCCATTCGCCTTATGGTTGTAGCAAAGGCGCGGCGGATCAGTATGTGCGTGATTATGCCCGCATTTACGGATTGAAAACTGTCGTGTTTCGCCAATCGTGTATTTATGGCCCGCATCAATATGGCATAGAAGACCAGGGGTGGGTCGCGTGGTTCACGATTGCGGCGAGTTTGGGCCGGCCGATTACAGTTTATGGCGATGGCCATCAAGTGAGGGATGTTTTGCATGTGGATGATCTGTGTCGGCTTTATGAAATGGCTATTCAGAATATTGGTAAAGTTAGCGGCCAGGCCTATAATGTCGGCGGCGGACCATATCGAGTTTCTTCCGTCCGGCAGGCGCTCCAGCTTTTGGAGGTGGTGCTTAAGAAAAAAATTAATTATACCTTGGGTGATTGGCGGCCAGGCGATCAGAAAGTTTATATTTCGGATATTTCACGAATCAAACATGATCTGGGCTGGGAGCCGCGGATTGATTTTCCGCAGGGGCTCGCGGAGCTTGCCTCCTGGGTGCAGACGGAAGATGCGAAGATCAAAAATTTCTTTAAGAAATAAGAATGAAAATTGGCATTCTTCTCCATCCTTACGGCGAGAAAAAACCGGCCGGACTTGGCCGGACAATTTTAGAACTTACGAAGGCGATGATTGAGGGCAATCCGGAAAATGAGTACATTGTTTATGTGAAAGATAAACCGACTGTTCTCCCGGATTTTAAGGGGAGTAATTGGCGACTAGAAGTTCTGGGTGGCGGCGCGTTTTGGCTTGACCGAGGTTTTAGGCGAGCGTCCAGGGCGGATGTGTCCATTTTCAACACCCCGATCTTGCCGTTGTTTTTTGTCCCAAAGAATTCCGTTGTGATCGCCTTGGACTTTGCTTACTGGTTTTTCCCGCCGCAGGATATCGCGAGTAAAGTCAAAAATTGGTTGTTGTTTTTATATCACGGTTATTCCCTTTGGCGAGCGCGCCATGTGGTTGCGATTTCGGAGGCCACAAAGAGAGATGTGATGCGGTTATTTAAGATTCCGGAGAAAAAGATTTCTATTATGTATTTGGGTTATAAGCCGATTTGCGCGGAGCCGCAACAGGCAGTAGTTGTGCCAGAAAAGTTTTTTCTTTTTGTCGGCATCATCAAAGAACGCAAGAATGTTTTTAATGTTGTGAAGGCCTTCAGAGAATACCGGCGCACGCACAACGCTCACAAGCTGGTTGTGGCGGGGAATGGCGAGGGGGCGTATTACGAAAAGATCCGCGAGTATGTGAAGCAAGAGGGTATTCACGATGCAGTTATATTTTTTGGCCACGCGAACGACGGCCAGCTTTCTTATATGTATCGCAAAGCCGAGGTGTTGTTTTTCCCCTCCATCGCGGAAGGGTTCGGCATGCCTGTCGCAGAGGCCATGGATTGTGGCTTGCCTGTCATAACTTCTTCAACTACCTCGCTTCCGGAGGTGGGCGGTAATGGCGCCATTATCGTTGACCCGTATAATATAAAAGAGATGGCCGAGGCGTTGGTTAAAATTTCAACCGACCCACAATTCCGGGCTGAATTGATTCAGCGTGGTTACGAACAGCGTAAAAAATTCGGATGGGATAAATCGGTCAAAAAATTATTGGAAATTATTCATGCTCAATAAATTAGTTCAGAAAATTAAAACCTTTTTTAAAAATCCACGATTTGTCGCGGCCTATGCTTATAATACTTTGCGTCGGAAACTTTTTGTTAAAAAAGTGATGCAAAACGGCGAAGTTTTTTATAGTTATAAGGGGGAGCTTTATTCGGAATATCTTTTTAAGAAAAACGGGATGAGTTATATTCAGGCCAAGGCCTTGGAATACTGTAAGGGTTATGGCCTGGATATCGGTTGTGGAGCGACGCCGCTCCCCGGCGCGATCGGGGTTGAAGATAAGCCAGAGGAGAATGCCTTTAAGCTGGATAGATTTGCTGACAATTCTTTGGATTTTATTTTTAGTTCACATTGTGTGGAGCATTTGAGGGATTGGCCAACAGCTTTGCGGTTATGGATTGAGAAACTGAAATCGGGCGGGATTTTGTTTACTTATGTGCCACACAAGGATATGGTCCTCTGGCGCCCGGGCGAGGTGATGGGCTATCAGCATTTTTGGTCGCCGAGCCATGAAGTTCTTAATAAATTTATGGAAGAAAATGGGGTATCGGTTGTGGAATTTGCTAAAGAACATGATAGATATTGGAGTTTCTTCACGGTGGGGAGGAAAGAGAGTAATCGCTAGTAACGCGAATGCGTTGCAACAGAATAATGCCAATTTTCCTCCCCCTTGAGTGCAAGGGGGAGGACTAAGGTGGGGGATGTCATTGTGGGGTACTTCGAAGCAATCTAAACATTATTATGTTAAAAATTTATTATTTCCTTCGTAATAAACTAGTCATTTTATTCGCAACGCTTTTTGTGCCATTATTCTTTGTTTTGGCAAGAAAACGAAAAAAAAATTATGGCGATGCACCTCGTATTTTAGTAATTCCCCAGCTCACGCGCATCGGTGACTTGGTCTGTGCGACTCCCGTTTTCAGCGCCATCAAAGAAAAATACCCCAAGAGTTTTTTAGCAGTGATGGTCACCGGTAAAGTCGCGGGTATAATTAAAAATAATCCGCATATTGACAAGATTGTGCAATACCAAACAAAAGGATACTCCAACATTCTGCAGAATGTTGGGATGTTACGGTTTGATGTGGGGATAAGCTTGACGCCTCAACCGATGGCTACGGCTACAATGCTCCTAGGGTTTATTCCTCGACGAATTAAATTGACTCGCGAGAGTAGGCCGTTCAGCGAAGTTTTTACTGATTGGCTAAACACCGAGACCTTACTTTATCGCCACCATACCCCTTTGCCCCAAAGATACCTCGATTTGTTGAAGTTTATTGACATTGAAAATGCTTCAGTCAAAAGGGAGGTTTTTGTGAGCGAGGCGGGCGAGAGAAAAGCCGCCGAAGTAATCGCAAATATCGCGAATCCGCCAGCTGGCGGAGCGCAGCAAAATAATGCGAATAATGAGAGCTCGTCATTGCGAGGTGCTCCGCGGCAATCTTACAATAATGCTATAAAAATTATCGGCATCTCCATCGCCGCCGGCAATAAAATAAAAGAATGGGGCGATGATAATTTCACCGAACTCACGAAACTAATTTTAGAAAAATATAAAAACACTCAAATTATTTTTATCGGCTCAAAAAATGACGAGCAACGGATTAGCGCGGTGGTTTCGTCATTGCGAGGAGTCTCCGACGAAGCAATCTCTGTATTTTCCGCCACAGACTTCTCCCTTGAAGAACTCCCCTCGCTAATCAGACGCTTAGATTTATATATCGCTGTTGATACGGGGCCAATTTATATCGCGGAGGCCATAGGGACGCCCTTGGTGGATATTATCGGGCCGGTGGACCCGACCGAGCAGCCACCCTGCGTGGGTCCGAAAAACGTTTGTGTTCTGCCGCCTCCGCACATCAAACCGACTAGTTTTGTGCTGAAGCGACCGGGTGAAAATCACCGCGCGGCGCTGGAGACGACGACAGTGGAATCGGTAATGTCGGCGGTTGACAAGATATTGTAATCTGTGTAATCTTATATTAGGACTCGTTGGAGGATCGGGCGTGGGTAGGAATATCGATTATATTATCTGGTTGGGAGTTAGGTTCAACGGGAAGCCATTTACTGGTTTCGTTGATTTGCCCAAGGAAATTGAAGAAGCCATTAAGTTGGCTGATGAAAAAGATTACAAAGATCATATCCTAGTAGAGGGGCTGAAGTTTCAGCAGATTCCTTGGTACGCGACGGATCCGAATTACAAAGAAGGCTTTGGGGTAGTGGTGTATTGGTATGATGCCGGCGACCCAGAGGAGTCTCTTGATTTGAAAGCCATATCGGACCGAGTCAAGAAAGTGATGCCAAAAATCAAAAAAGCCTTTTTGGTTTGGGGCATAAATGAAGAGCCTAGAATGTTTCAATGTATTACCAGTTGCGATTGGTCGCAGGGATAAGCTCGCAACCCAAAAACAGCAGACATTTTCTTCGGCCTATGGACCGAAGATTTTTTTTATTTCACCAATTCAAAGATTGTATTCTCTGTTGGGTATTATCATACCCCTCATTCGCCCGAATGAGGGGTATGATAATTGATGGTATTGACAAGGTTGTCAATGTTTTGGTAGTATGTAGATGCTCTTTGAAATGAGGTGAGCGACCGCGGTCCCGACGGTTTCGGGTGGTGGGCGAGCTATGCTTGGAGGACGCCATGAGGCACATTGTGTTTGAGTGGAAGGTCAATCCTTCTTTGGACCACATAAAACGTACGAGTCTCCTTCCGACCTTGGATAAGCTTCTCGAAGAAGCAAAAAGGACTTTTCCTCGTGTTCCTATTAACAAACTTGTTATCGATATCGAGGAGCAAAGGGGTAGGAGGTTGCCTCGGATTATCCTAAGGGAGAAGACCCCGGGGAAATACTAGAGGAATCAGTTCCGGATAGAGATATCCGGAATTTTATTTCACTAATTCAAATAAAATGTTTTCTGCGGGAAAGAGGCGGGAGAAGCCGGTGACTTCGTAGAAGTGGCGTAGGTTTTGGGAGGAGTTTACGAGGGGTTCAATAATATAATTATTTATATATTTTATAAAAAAGATATTTTTTTCAAAAGTAATTTTTACGGAAGCGAGCTTGGAGAAGTGAAAGTCAAAATAATATTCGCGGTGTTTGCCTTGGTTGAGCTGGGAGTCCTGGACAAAAAATTCCATTGAACGGATGCCGAAAAGTTTTTTGTGCGTGGGATCGGAGAAGTTGTTGCGAGAAGTGAAATGCGGGACACGGATAGTGAGTTTGCCGCCCGGTTTTAAGATGCGGTGGAGGTCTTTCAAAACTGGAATATATTCGACATGTTCTAGGATGTCACTGCAGAGAATTTCGTCAAATTCATCATTCGCGAATGGCAAGGGGAGTTTCTCAATGTCGTGGATGACATCCACGCCCTCGATTTTGGCTGAATCCAAATTAACCCAGCCGGCGCGGATGTCGTGGCCGCAACCCAAGTTGAGGCGTTTAGGAGTGTTTTCCATATCTATATAATAACTTACTTATGCGGCACGGGGTTATATTTTAAAATCAATGTGATGGATCCCAGCGTTTCCGTCTGAGACGGATCCTTCTCCGAAGAACGCTTGGATGACAGACTGAGAATATGATGCAGAAATTAAGAAATATAATTTTATTAAAACTTTGTCTTTCGCGGGCCGTTTTTAGGGGGAGGGCGGATAAATTTCTAGTAGAGATTGCTTCGAGTACTCGCAATGACAGAAGCCGCGCTTTAGGCGCCGGGTTGAATGTGCTCATTATTCAGATGGCGAAGATGGGGGATATGGTTTGCACGACGCCGGTTTTTCGAGCTATTAAGAACAAATATCCGAACGCGCGGGTGATTGTGATGGGCAATGCCATGAATAAAGAATTGCTCGCTGGAAACCCGGATATCTCGGAGTATATTACTTATGATAAAAATAATTTTTGGGGGATTTTACGCCAGATCCGCGGATTGCGTTTGGATGTTGGGATTTTGACTGGGCCCTCGCCGGAATTTCTGGCCATGCTTTATCTTTCTGGCGCTCCGCTTGTCGTCGCGCCTTATATTGAAAACGGTTTTTGTCCGCATGAGACGCGTGTATATAAAACTTTGTGTCGGCT
>JGI1357J11328_10001203_pt1 | contig 20062 bp, 19 predicted proteins | sample Subgrocontami54m_FD_11328 | JGI IMG/M metagenome (IMG submission 11328)
TCGTGGATCACGCGGACGATGTCTGCCTTTGCCATTCGCGCGATCACGCAATCCGTTATCGCTGAGGCTGTCGCCATACGCCGCGGCTGTCCGGCCAAGCATCCCTCGCCGAAGAAATCGCCAACGCCCAGATGCGAACAAGGTGCTCGTAGCGATCGGGAATGTGCTTGCACCGCAGCGCCAGCCACTCCGTACCCGGCATCATTTGGAAGTTCCGCTTCAAAAGCGCGGCAAAGTGCCGCCATCGCGGATATCGAAAATCCAGCGGGCGATTGAAACAGGCAAAATCCCGGTAACGCTACGGCAGCTTCTAGACAAGTGCAAAGTCAAGAACTGACCCAGAGCCTTGATCCGAAGAGGCCGTTGACGGCCTGGGCGGCGGCGCATGATCGAATGCCGCGGGCACGTGTCAGCTCCCGGACGACCGGCGCTTGCCGCCCTTCCTCGGTCGCGTCCTCCGACGGCGGCGCCGCAGGCGCGGGCGCACGGCGGCGCTGACACGGCGCAGATCGCCGGCGAGAGGGATCGCAAGATCGATGCCTTGCTCCTCGCCACCGCCGAGCACGGCGAACGAGAAGGATGCGCTGGCGGCGAGCTCGCCTCGCACCTTCAGGCTGAGCGTGCTCTCCTTGCGCTTGCGCGACCCGCACCCCGAGAACGTTGCCTGGAAGCGGCCGGTCTTGCGCTCGAGTGTGCCGTGGATCTCGCCGCGCACGGCGACCTTCTCCGCCTTACCGCCCACGCGGCCGACGATGCGCGCCGCGAAGGAGTCGCCCTCGATCTCGAGCCAGCGGATCTCGGCGGTCAAGGCGCCATCCAGCGTTCCGGCCACTTCGCCGAGCACGTAGCCGTAGACCCGGCCGTGGTAGGTGTTTGCGTCCTTGGTGCGCCACGCGAGCTCGATCACGCGGAGCTCGCCGGCCCGCAGCGGCAAGACGATCGTGCCGGGCGTGTCTCCAACCCATGGCAGGTCCGCGGGGCGTTTCGTGAGCTCGGTGAGCGCCGCGAGGTTCTTGTCGATGGCACGCGACAGGTCGAGCTTCGCCGCCCAGCGCGCGTCGATGCGATGGTCCGGGATGAGAGCCATCCACTGGGCGCGGCCGCTTGGGTTCCCAAGGAGGAAGCGTGCGATACCGTCGCCGTCGGCGTCGGCAGTTCCGACGTTGCCAAAGTTGTTTTGCGCCTCGTTGTTGCAGGCGTCGACGTCGTCCGGATAGCTGATGCGCACGATGACGCAAAAGTGATCAAAGTCCCGGAGCGGCAGCGGCCAGAGCCCGCCGTTCGTGTCGGCTAGATCCGTCAAGTCCCACGCAATCTCCGCCTCGACGGAGGTACCGGTGGCCACGTCGATCGCGACCGTGCCGATCGTCTTCTCGGCGTTGTTGCTGGTGCCGGCGCCGTAGGGCTTGAACGAGAACGCGACTTCCACACCGTCGGCGTCGTCGGTTCCGATGTTCGTGACGTTGGCGAACAGCCGATTGATCTGCCCCTTGAGCGGAGCCGTGATCGCGCCCGCGCCATCTTTGACATAGACGTCCGGAGACTGCCAGTACGGTGGACCGCCGGTGCGCGCGCCCCAAGGGGTGATCACGGGATCGGGTCCCGAAGGCGCGGCGGGCGGCGTGCTGCCGCCGTCCGCGTAGATCCCGACCGCGTTGAACGCGTTGTCGAGGATGTCCGCTTTGCACGCGTCGGGATAGAGCAATTCAGCGGCGTCGATCATGTCCTGACGGAGCTCGGCGAACTGATCGTCGCCGTCGCTCAGGTTGGTCTGGGCGTAGTAGAAGATGTTCTCGAATGCGCCGACGCCCATCCCGAACACGCTGACGGGCGGGTAAGTCGCGGGGTCAGCCGCGGCCGTGGGGTGCATCCCGCCCGCCGCGGCGAGGAACGCCGCCTTGTCCAGGATGCCGAGCCGCTGGTAATTGAGCGCCGTCGCCGTACCGCCATCGTCGTCCGCGCCGAACCCGGCGCCGGTGGTGTCGGCGTCCGCAAAGAAGTGGTCCGGCTGGCCAAAGGCCGCCGGGTCCTGCATCCCGCGCAGCCGACCGCCAGTGGACGAGTGCGTGGCCCCTGCCATGGACGCGTCGTCTTCGAAAATCGCAGCGAAACTCCAACCGCCGTCGCGGTTGATGCAGGCTGCCCACCAGTCGGCGGTCGCCTCGGCGACGACGAAGTTCTGGTCGGTGTCCTTGTTGTATCCCCCGTTCGGGTTGGTTCCGGTGATCTCCGCCGCCTGCACGCCGTGACTCCACTCGTGGCCGCACGTATCGAGCGTCGACTTGTACGTCATGATTGAGCCGTCGCCGTCGCCGTGCATGATGAGCCTGGCGCTGCGGCTGAAGAAGGACTCGTTGCTGTCCGTGCTGCGGTGGACGAGCGAAGTCCATTTTTGCTCCGCGTCGTTCTTCCAGCCGTCGCGGCCGAACAGGCTGATGTCGTTCACGGTGACGCTGCGCGCGAAGTAATCGTGGATGATGCCCGTGTTGTAGTGCGCGTCGACCTCGGGCCGGTCGCAGGCGCCGCGCGGCGAGTTCGTGATGTCGCTGAACAGGTCGTCGGCGTCGTCGTCCGCACAGAGTTCGTAGGCGCCGGTCGCGTCCTCGGCGCCGACCATGTCGCGCGTCTCGATGTCGACGCTGCGGGTCGTGTCGAGCATCTCCAAGGGGTTCCCGCTGCCCGGGTCGTTGACCTGCAGCGTGCGCTCCGGCGTCGTGGCTGCCTCGGATGCGGCGTTGATACCGATACCGTTCGTTGTCACGGCGACCGGATCGAGATCGGTGTAGCGGACGAGGATCTTCCCAGTCGTTGCGCTCACCAGAAAGCCTTCCGTGTGTGGCGCGCGTCCAAACGACGCAACGATGTTCCACACGAGCTCGGCGCTCCACTTTCCGCCCTTCTGGATGGCGCGATACTCGAGACTCGGCTGCACGGCAACCCCGAGCGCCTTGTCGCCCTTGCGGGCCGCGGCAGCCGCCCCGAGCGCCTTCTCCAGGTCCACGGAAGCCTTCACGACGGGCGGGAGCGCCAGCTGGTAGGGCCAGCGGGCCTTGATGCGCGTGATGACGCCAGCCGCGTTCAGTGTCACCGTCAGGCGCGACGGGTACACTCGCACCCCTCGGTGCACGCGCTCGACTCGCAGGTGCACGTTGCCCCGACTGTCCTCTTGGCGCGACTGAATACGATAGCCTCCGCGCGCACCGATGCCGTAGATCTCACCGTAGGACGCGAGAAAGCCATGCACCGACGAGGCCGGCTCGGAGCTCGGCGGCGACAGACGGCCGTGAATGTAGCGCGGCGTGCCGGTCTCCTCGTTCCAGCTCACGCTCTCCACGTGGTGAGCGCGCTCAAGCACCTTCAGTGCCTTGATCTGGTCGTCCGTTGCCATCGGTTCCTCTACATTCTTAGAAATAGGAAAATCAATGCGCCCATCGCCGGCGTCCCGTCCTGCGCCAATGCAACGCTGCAGTGATGCCGGATCGGTGCTCGGTGCGCCCGATCGGGGTGCCCGCGCCTGCTTCACCGTCCGATCCGCGCTGTCTGGGCGCTTCGCAACGTGACGTTGTAGCAATCATGCAATTCCCGGGCGCGCCAAGTCAAGCGGAGGCGCGACGCCCTGCGCTCAAGCGATGTCGGCAACCGGGTGGTAGGTGAGCGACAGGCTGGCGTGCACCGGCCAGGCCTCGGGACCCTGTGGCACACTTCGTTGCATCGCCCGCGGCGCCCACAGGCCCAGGTGCTCGGCGGGGAGCAGACTTTATTATGTGTATGTTTTGGGAAGGTGAAAAGCGACGCGCGTCCGGACCAACTGATAACATTCACAAGATGCCTTCGTGAGGCCCTGCCGATCAAGTATCGTGACTTGCCGCCGGCCGCGCGCAATCAAACCGGCGCCTTCCAACTCCCGGGCAGCATTCGTGATGGTTGGCCTCTGCACACCCAGCATTTCGGCGAGCAGGTTCTGAGTGATCTGTAGTGCGCTTAGAAAGACTCAGCGCGCGCCGCTGGCTGCGGCCACGCGTGGCACCGGTTTCATCGCCAGTGTATGAATATGCGCTGCGTTAGGCCCATAGAGCGCGCGGCGGTCGGGGATGGGCTTGAAGCTGCTGGTGAGCCCGACCACCGTCTCCGCCGCGCCCAGCACCAGATAGCCGTCGGGCTCCAGCACGCGGGCGATGCGCTCCAGCACCTCGATCTTGGTCTTCTGGTCGAAATAGATCAGCACGTTGCGGCAGAACACGACGTCGAAGCGGCCGAGCTGGGCGCAGTCGTGCAGCAGGTTGAACGGGCGATACTGCACCATGGCGCGGATTTCCGGCGCGATTTGCCATAATTCCCCGACCTGGGTGAAATATTTCACCAGCATCTGAATCGGCAGGCCGCGCTGCACCTCGAACTGGCTGTAGACGCCGGCCTTCGCCTTCTCCAGCACTTCGAGGGAGAAATCCGTCGCCAGAATCTCCGTGCGCCAGCCGGCGAGCTGGCTGCCCATTTCCCGCAGCGACATGGCGAGCGAATAGGGCTCCTGCCCGGTGGAAGCGGCCGCGCACCAGATGCGGATGCGCTTTTGGCTGGCCCGGGCGACGAGCAGCGCCGGCATGATCGTGTCGCGGAAGTGATCGAAGGGGATTTTGTCGCGGAAGAACAGCGACTCGTTGGTCGCCATCGCCTCGACCACGTCGACGATGAGGGCTTCGTTCTCCGGTGCCTTCAATTTCTGTATGAGCCCTGCGAGGCCGGCCGCGCCGCATCTGCGCGCGACCGGCAGCAGCCGGCTCTCGACCAGATACTGCTTGTCGCCGGCCAGCATGAGGCCGGACCGCTCCTTCAAGAGCTTGCGCAGATAGTCGTAGTCGTGCGGAGTCACTACCGGTCTCCGCAAAACAAACGGGTTATTTTTGCCGCGATGCGGTCGAGCGGGAGCACGGCGGAGCACAGGCCGGCGTGAGCCGCCGACCCCGGCATGCCCCAGACAACGCTGGAGGCTTCGTCCTGCGCCAGCACGCTGCCGCCGGCGCTGACGACTTCGCCGGCGCCCTGGGTGCCATCGGAGCCCATGCCGGTGAGGATCACAGCCAGATTCCAGCCGCCCCAGACCTTGGCGGCGGAGGCGAACAGCGGATCGACCGCGGGCTTGCAGAAATTGATGGGCGGCCCGTTGTCGAGCTGGGCCACCGCGGTGCCGTTGTTGCGGGTTATGCGCAGATGCCGGCCGCCGGGCGCGACATAAACGGTGCCAGCGAGGATCGGTTCGCCGTCCTGCGGCTCATGCGCCGGCCGGCCGCTGACGCGGGCGAGGTGCTCGGCAAGAATGGTGGTGAAGGTCGGCGGCATGTGCTGCGTGATGAGCACCGGCGCGCGATCAATCACGCCGCTCAGGCTGGCGATAAGCGTGCCGAGCGCCGGCGGCCCTCCGGTCGAAGAGCCGATCAGCAGCACGCGCGGGGGTGTGGCCGCAAAGGGACGCAGCTTGATCTCCACCGGCGGATGCAGGACATGTAGCGGAGGCGCGGCGTGGACGATGCCGGCTCCCTGCGGGGCTTTTCGCCCCTCGACGGTGAAGCCGCCGTTGCGGACGGGAACAACCGGAGCGGCGACGGGAGTGGGCGCGCCGATGAAGGATTTGCGGCCGCGCCGGCGCCAGCCGAGGTGGCGGATTTTCTGGATCAGGTCGTGGCGGAACGTGGTCGAGGTCGTGACCTCGTGATTGGTGTCCGGCTTCGGGATATAGTCGGCGGCGCCCAGCGAAAGCGCCTTCAGCGTCACCTCGGCGTTGCGCCGCGTGAGGGTGGAAACCATGATGACGACGAGATTCTGCTTCTTCTGCAGTAGCAGCGGAAGCGCGGAGAGGCCGTCGAGCACGGGCATCTCGACGTCGAGCAGGACGACTTCGGGATCGACGCGTTCCAACTCGTCGAGGGCATCCTGGCCGGTGCGCAGCGACGCCACGATCTTCAAGTCTGGTTCCGCATCGACCCAACGCGAAACCAGCCCGCGGACGACGACGGCGTCGTCGACGACCATGACTCGGATCGGCCCTTGTCCTGCGGTCAACAGGGTTGGCGTGACTGCGGCGGCAACGCTCATCGGACGCGGTACTCTGTTACGCGAAGGAACGAAAAAGACGAACGGAAGCGCCGATCAGATCAGACCGACTTCCTGGAACTTGGCTTCGACGATTTCCTTGTCGAAGGGCTTCATGATGTATTCGTTCGCTCCGGCATGCAGCGCCCGGGCAATGTGAGCCACGTCGTTTTCCGTGGTGCAGAACACGACCTTGGGACGATCGCCGCCGGGCATCCGGCGGAGTTGCCGCAGGAATTCGTAGCCGTCCATTTTCGGCATGTTCCAATCGAGCAGAACGGCTTCCGGCAACTGCTTCTGGCAGGATAGCAGCGCCTGTTCTCCGTCCTCGGCTTCGAGGATCTGGAAGTCCAGGCCCTCGAGAATGCGTCGAGCCACCTTGCGGATGACGCTCGAGTCGTCGACGACCAAGCAGGTTTTCATCACAGCCTCACTTCACTTAACCGCGGGGATGAGCCCGCACTCCACTTTCATTTCACCGCGCCGGCCGGTACCGGCTAGGCAGCCTTGATTTCCGGCCCCACGTGCAGCACACGGTCAACGTCCAGGACGACCAGCAGCTGCGCTTCCAGCCGGTATATGCCGGCGGAAACCTGTGCGAGCCGCACATCAAGATTGACCGGGTTCACCTCGCGGCTGCCGTCGGGAAGCTTCATCACCTCGCCGATATCGTCGATGAGAAGGCCGTAGGATTCGCCGCGGCATTCAATGCCGACCGCCATGGCCGGCCGGTCGCCCTCACGCTTCGGCAAGCCGAGGCGGCAGCGCATATCGATGACGGTGACGATGCGGCCGCGCAGGTTGAGGATGCCGGCGATCTCCGGAGCCGACAGCGGAACCGGGGTCAGGCGTTCCGGCATGAACACGTCCTGCACCCGCGAGATGGGCAGGCCGAACAATTGCTCGCCGATCGTCGCCGTGACGTATTCGGTGACGTTGACGCTGCCGTTTTCGGTGCCTGCCTTCATATTCCGTTTCCTATGCCGCCTGATGCACGTCGGCGGTCTGCTCCTTGAGCGCCGCGATGAGGCCTTGACGGTCGAACTTCGCCACATAGTCGTGGAAGCCGACTTGGCGCCCGCGCTCGATGGCGTCGGGCGAGATCATCGACGAGAGCGCGATGAGCGGCACGCCCGCCATGCGCGGATCGCCGCGCACCTGCTGCGCGAGATCGAAGCCGCTCATGCCGGGCATTTCGATATCGGTGAGGATGACGTCGAAACGCTTGCCTTTCTGCAGCAACGCCAGCGCGTCTTCCGCGCCGCTTGCCGTGGTGACCTCATAGCCGGCGGCCTTGAGCACCGGCGAAAGCATGTTGCGGAAGAACGCCGAGTCATCCACCAGCAGCACGGTGCGGGCCCGGAGCGCGGTGCGAGTTTCCTTGCGCCGGAACCAGTCCTCGAAGGCCAACGGGAGAAAATGCCCGAGGTCGATGATTTCGGTGGCTTGGCCCTTGATGACAGCCGAGCCGAGTATTCCGGGCCGGTCGCTGCCGACCTGGATATCGAGCTTGTCGTCGACGATGTCGATGATCTCGTCGACAACGAGGCCCATCGAGCGTCCCTCGTCGGAGAATACCAGCAGGGATTGCAGGCCCCCGCTCTTCACCCGCACCTCGTCGCTGATCGGCACGAGCGGCATCAGCTGGCCGCGGTATTGCACGAGGTGGCGGCCATTGGAGAGTTCGATGCGCGCGGCATCGATTTCCTCGAGCCGGGTAATGAGCGACAAGGGCACCGCTTTCGGCTGCGGAGACCCGGCGCGGAAAATCAGCATCGAGGTGGACTGCTCGGCGGCATCGCGGGGCCGTGCGTCCTCTTCGCTCCGGCCGCCCGAACGCACCGATGATCCCAGCGCCTGGGCGAGGCCATTGGGATCGACGATCAGGATGACCGATCCGTCGCCGAGAATGGTGTTGCCCGAGAATAGGCCGATATGCCGCAGCATCGTCGACATGGGCTTCACCACGATTTCTTCCGTGTGAAACACGCCGTTGACGATGATTCCGAAGGTCTCGTTGCCCACCTGCGTCACGACGATGAATCCATCTTCGGCATCGCCCCGCTTGCCGCGTTCGGCCCCGAGCAGGCTGGTGAGATGCACCAGGGGCAGCAATTTGCTGCGTAACCGAAGCACCGCCGCGTCCTTGATGCGCTCGATGCGGTGTTCCGAATTGCTCCGGGCGCGCACGAGCTCGACCACCGAGAGCTGCGGGATGGCGAAGCGGTGGCCTCCGGATTCCACGATCAGGGCGGAGATGATGGCCAGGGTAAGCGGGATCTTGATGGTGAAGCTCGATCCCTTGCCGGGCGCCGATTTGACATCGATGGTGCCGCCGATCTGATCGATATTGGTGCGCACCACGTCCATGCCGACGCCGCGGCCGGACACGCTGGTGACATTCGACGCGGTGGAAAATCCCGGCGCGAAGACGAACTTCTGGATCTGCGCCTCGGACATCTTCTCGGCCTCAATCTCCGAGACCAGTCCACTGGCAATCGCCTTGGCCCTGATTTTTTCCGTGTCGAGGCCGCGCCCGTCGTCGGCGATCTGAATGATGATGTAGCCGCCCTCATGATAGGCCGACAGGCGGATGGTGCCCTTCTCCGGCTTGCCGGCGGCGCAGCGCACATCCGACGTCTCCAGGCCATGGTCCGCTGAATTGCGGACCATGTGGGTGAGCGGGTCCTTGATGAGGTCGAGCACCTGGCGGTCGAGCTCGGTCTCCGCGCCGTGCATTTCCAGCTCGATCTGCTTGCCGAGTTCGGCGGCGAGATCGCGCACGACGCGCGGCAGCTTCTGCCAGGCATTGCCGACCGGCTGCATGCGCGTCTTCATGACGCCTTCCTGCAACTCGGCGGTGACGCTCGAGAGCCGCTGCAGCGGCACCTTGAATTCGGAATCCTCGTGGCGGCGCACGATCTCCAGAAGCTGGTTGCGCGTCAGCACCAGCTCGGACACCATGGTCATCAGCTTTTCCAGCGTATCCACATTCACGCGGATCGACTGGTTGACGACCCTTGATTCCGCCTTTTCGTCGTCGTGCTTGCTCTCGTTGGATGCGGTTTTAGCGGAGGACGCGGCTTTCTTTTCGGGAAGAGGCGCCGGACCCGGGGTCTCGCGGAAGGCGCGCTCAAGCTCGTCGAGCGAGACTTCGCCAGGGCGCAACGGCCTGTCGAGCTTTTGATTGACCAGCGTGCCCACGGTCCCCGGCGGGGAAGCTGCCGCGGGCGCCGGCGCGCCGGAGGGCTGCTCCAGCATGCGGTGTAGATTGCCGATGAGATCATCATCCGTCCCGGCCGGCTCCTTCTGGTGCTTTTCCAGTTCATCGAGGATTTCCTTGATCCGGTCGATGGTGAAGAGAATGACCGTCACCGCTTCGCCGGTGACCGGCATGCCGTCGCGGAATTTACCCATCAGGGTTTCGGCCGCATGCGCCAGCGCCTCGAGGCGCGGGAGGCTGAGGAAGCCGCAGGTGCCTTTGATGGTGTGAACCAGCCGGAAGATATTGGCGAGAATGCTGGCGTTGTTGGGTTCCTGCTCGAACCGCACAAGCTCCACGTCGACGACGCCGAGACTCTCGTTGGTCTCGGTCAAAAATTCGCGCAGCAGATCGTCCATGGAAAACGGCCTTGATGGCGGGCGCGGTCCCGCGGACCGCCGCCTTTCGCGAGCAGTGCCAGTGTGTTGGTAAAGCGTTTAATTTTGGTATCGGAAGCGCCCCGGGGCGGCGCGCCGGAAGGTAATCGTTAAGATTTGTTAACCACTTTTTCCGGTCAGCGCGCGGATACCGTGATGGCCTCACCCTCGGGGGCCAGCGTCACCGCCAGGCCGCAGCTTCTGGCCAACAGGCCGGTATAGAAGGGCTGGATGGTATGGGCATCCACTCCTGCCTCCGCGGCGCCGGAAAGCAGTTCCGGCGCGTGCGGCGGAATCCGCGCGTTGGGCCCCGCCGCGGTGATGCGGAAGCTCATGGATTCGCCCTCGCCCAGCGGATCGACAGTCAACGAGCCCCCGCGCGGGATCGCCTGTCCGGAAATGATCAGCATATTGAGCAGGAGCTTGACCCGGTTCTTCGGCAGCAGCGCGCGCGGCACGTTCCAGTTCAGCTTGATCTTTTCGTCCTCGATGAATCCGCGGGCCATGCCTTCCGCGTCACCGAGATCGATCTGTGCCCCGGCCGAGCCCGCCGCGCCGAAGGCCAGCCGGCAGAATTGCAGGCGGGCTGAGGCGTTGCGGGCGCTCTTGTTGATGAGATCGAGCGCAAAGGTCCTGGTTTCCTCGTCCTTCTCCTCCTCCAGCACTTCCAGGCCATTGACGATAGCGCCGACCGGGCTGATGAGGTCGTGACAAACCCGCGAGCAAAGAAGCGCGGCGAGATCGAGAGCATCGAGGGTAATGGGGCCGGCCATGAGATGTCTCCGGAGTAGCTGCGGATTACGGGGGGAAATATGCAGGACGATTCGGCGACCGGCCGATGCGGTGCTGATACACCGCCCGCGCGTGCCCTGCCAAGGCGCCGGGTTACGGGCTGAGCGTACGCAGCACCGCGGGCCATTTCCGCTCGGCCGCAGCCGCCGCGCTTTCGGGGTCGGCGGAAAAAGCCCGTCGAGCCTCAGGACTGTAGAACAGATAGAGACGTTCGCCGGCGATGGTCCAGATTTGCGGATGGCCCGGCGTGCCCACGCCGTGCGCCGCCGCCACCGGGTCGTGACCCCCGAAAGCCGGAATATAGACTTCGGGATTTGCCACGAAAGCCGCGCGGTTGCCCTCGTTGCGGAAGCGCCAAGTGGCGCCGGCGAAACGATATTCGAACTCCCCTCGCCCGACCATCGCTTTGGCGTCGGTAAAATAGGCCACGGAGTCGAAGCCATTGAGAGCCAGCCCCCGGTGCGGATCGCTGACAATGCGTTCCGTGGTGGCGGCATGGCTTGGCCGCAGGTACGGCAGGCCGCCTGCCAGGAGCAAACCGAGCCCCATTTTAGCCAGAACCGCCAAGCCCCACGGCTTCCGTTGCTGCCGCGCTGCCGTCATACTTCTCCCCGATGGTACCTTGATTCGTGGCTGCTGGACTCGAATTTAGGCCGTCCGCGTGAGCAACGGGTTAAACGGCCGACCTCATCTTCGAAGGAGCATTCGATGCGCGCCGCCCTGCGTTTCCTCGCCCTCACCCTTTTTGCGGCCAGCCTCGGCGTCGTGCCCGCGGCGGCGCAATCCACCCCGCAGCCTGCCCATCCGCAGCCGTCGAGTAGAACCTTCTCGGCGCAGGAAATCGTCGATGCCGGGCATCGCTTCTTTGGCACGGTGTCGCGCGGGCTCGCCGCCGTCGTTGAAAAAGCGACCAGCCGCTGGGGCCAGCCCAATGGCTATATCCTTGGCGAGGAAGGCTCCGGCGCCTTTGTCGGCGGCCTGCGCTATGGCGAGGGCACACTTTACACCAAGAATGCCGGGGACTTGCGCGTCTTCTGGCAAGGTCCCTCGATCGGCTTCGATTGGGGCGGCGAGGGCGCCCGGACCATGATGCTGGTCTATAACCTCCCGGCCACCGGCGCGATCTATCAACGCTTCGGCGGCGTGGACGGCTCGGCGTATTTCATCGGTGGTTTCGGCATGACAGCGCTGACCGCCAACAACATCGTGGTGGTGCCGATCCGCTCCGGAATAGGCATGCGGCTGGGAGCCAATATCGGCTATCTGAAATTCACGCCGCAGGCGACCTGGAATCCGTTCTAGGCCCTCCCGGCGTCCAATTTCGCTCCAAGCGCTGAAAAGTGTCATGGAACCTTCATTTGCGGTCATTATTCCGCCCTCGGCCGATTTAGGTTAACCAAAGGAGAAGCTGGCGATAATCCTCCCCCCGTGGCATCTTAGCGGCGTAAAATAAGGTAAATTCGGGAGGCGCTTTTCTATGGTCGAACCCATCATGTTTTTTGGGATCGGGTTCCTGGTCGCGGGCCTGTTCGGGCTGATCTTCATTCCCCTCGTCCACGCCCGCGCCGTGCGCCTCACCATGCGGCGTCTCGAGGCCTCGACGCCGCTCTCCATGGCGGAAATCCAGGCCGACAAGGATCAGTTGCGCGCGGAATTCGCCATGTCGACGCGCCGCCTGGAAATGAGCGTCGAGCAGATGAAGGCCAAGACCACGAGCCAGCTCGCCGAGCTCGGCAAGAAATCCGACGCCATCAACCGGCTCAAGCTGGAACTGGGTGAAAAGACCGCGACCATCTTCGCGCTGGAGGCGCGCGACAAGGCGCTGAAGGACCAGCTGCGTGTGACCGAGGAAGAGCTTTCGTTCAAGCTCAACACCATGCGCGAGGCCGAGCGCGCGCTGGCCGAAAAGGAAGCCGACCTCGCCAAGCTCACGTCCGTGCTCGACCAGCAGTCGGTGGTCAACGACAGCCAGCGGATCGAGCTGGTGGCGCTGCGCACGCAGATCGAGGCGCTCAAGGACCGCGTCAGCGACAGCGAGAAGGAAGTCAAGAACACCGAGGACCGTCTTGGCCGCGAGCGCTTCGACGCCAACGAGGCGAGTGCGGCGCTCAATGCCGAACGCACTAAGGTGGAGCACCTGGCCGTCCGCGTGGGCGATCTGGAGCGCCAGCTCGTCGCGCAGACCACGGAAGCCGAAATTCTCGGCCGCCGCGCCCAAGAACTGGAGACGCGGCTCGCCCATCAGGGACGGCTTCTGGCCGAACGCGACTACCAATGCGACCAGTTTCGCACCCAGCTCGAAGCCGTGCGCAAGACCGAGGCAGACCTGCGCGCGGAGCTTTCCGAGATCGGCGGCCGCCATCGCGCCGAGCTTGAGAGTCTCAAGACGGAAAAAGCCACCGCCGAAGAGCAGCTCGACCGCGTGCGCGAGGAGCGCGCCAAGCTGCACCGCGAAATCGCCGCCATGAAGCGCGACACGGAATCCAACTGGGCGTCAGAGCGCGTGGAAAACGCCTTGCTGCGGGAGCGGATCAACGACGTGGCGGCGGAAGTCGCCCGCCTCACCGCCGCGCTCGAAGGCCCGAACTCGCCGATCGAGACCATTTTGGCCGAAGACGCGCCGAGCGTGCACGCCAACGGCGGCGAGTCTGCCATCGCGAGCGACGCTGCCGCATCCGCCGGCCCGGAAACGGGAGAAAGCAAAGGCAATCTGGCCGAGCGCATCCGCGCCTTGCAGGGCAAGGTCACACGGATTTCGCCTCCTAAGCCGGCTTGAGCCGCGCGGGCGACGGCGCATGGGCGCTGCTTGACTTAAGCAAGCGTAGGGTGAGCAAAGGCGCGGCCGCGCCGTGCTCACGCAAAGCTGGCGAATGGTGGGCTCGCTTCGCTTAGCCCGCCTACGATTGGTTCGTCTGCTCCGCAATCAGGTCATAGACCGCAATCCAATACCGCGCGCCAGAACGATTGCAATCCCGTTCGGCGAGGAAGGCGCGTAGCAGCGCTTCCGCCCCGTCGTCGTAGCACTCAACGAGGATGGCGCAAGCCGTCGCAGGATGTGCCGGCGGGGTCGGTCGATCGCCTGTTACCATAGCAGCGCGGCCTTTTGGTTAGGCACTTTTATCTCGTTTTGAGATTATCTGTAAACCGGATTTACTGTCTTACCCCTTGAAAACAAGGGGTCAGTCAGAATGTCTCGTACCTTCGGCTCACCGCGCCACAAGGCGCTGGTGACCTTCATCAAGAAGCAGCGAAAAGATGCGAGGCTGACGCAGGCGCAGGTCGCCAAGCGCATTCACCGCTATCAATCGTTTGTTGCGACGTTCGAGCGTGGGCAAAAACGAATAGACGCGGTGGAGTTGGTCGAGATCGCGGAAGCGATCGGCTTCGACCCGAAAGAAGCAATCAGGGTTATCGTGAAGGCCAAGAAGCACGCGTAGGAGGCAAGCGTGCTTGACTTAAGTCCGCCTGCACTTCTAAATCCGCACGTCAATCCGCAAACTTTGGCGGGCGCTTAGCTCAGCGGGAGAGCGTTCCCTTCACACGGGAGAGGTCGTAGGTTCAATCCCTACAGCGCCCACCATTGTTTCAGAGACCCAAGGCACTTCCTGCTTCTGGCCAAATGCGCTTGAAAGCACCTATTCCATAACAGACGTGTCACCGCAATCCGCGGTGGCGGAAGATCGCTTATTGTTATAAGATTAACAAATTGAGGAATCCAATGGAGGGGATCATGAGCGTACGAAGGGACGCGGCGAAAGCCGGAGCGATACAGGCTGTGAAGACACTGGTCGCTGCCGCCAAAGGCGGCGCGAGCGGCGGCCCGGCGGGAGCGGCAAGAGCAGCAGCCATAGAAGCCCTGGTGCCGATCGCGAGAGCCGCAATCGAAGGCGTCAGGGCTGTCAAGGCAATCAGAGAGGCCAATAAGGCGGAAGCAGCGCTTAAAAATCAAAAGAAGAAAGGGCCGAAACGGAAATAGCGCCGCTTCCGGCGTTGCCAGCGGTGCGCTGGAGCCTCGCGCGCTCAAGCGCACCGCCTCCGTTCATTTCCAGGGGATTTGCGCGGGCGGCCGGATTAATCCAGCAGCCGGCAATCGAACATCAATAACACTAGATTTTTATCATCAACGTGTTGACCCGCGGTGTTTCCAAAGAGTTCCTGGCGCATCTCTTGGTAGAGTTTGGCTTCGGCCAGCCATTTTTCCCGAGGATCATCGCAGTTTTTGTAATCATCTTTATATAAGGTCCGGAATAAATCCGACATCGCGTCGACGACCGGTTTCGAACTGTAGAGGGCGATAAAAAATAGCGCATTCTTGACTAACTTGTTGTACTCGGAATCCAAATTAATGCGCTCGGCTTCCGACAGGCTGTGCCACTTTTTATTGAGCGTTCGCAGCACCGTTTGACCTTTGAAAAACTCGATATAGGCATCCTTCCGAAGCTCAAGCAATGTCTTTGCTTCTTCCAGCCGCGTATCGAAATATTGCTGGTAAAAGGCCCCCATGAGTCCTCCCACCACGGTAAAGAAGAGCGCGACAAGACCTGGCGCAAACATTGGGAATATATCGGCTATTTTTTTCATGCTGCCTCCATGTATTCGTATAGGTGCGGCGCCCCTGAGGGATTTCCGCAGCAGCGATGCCCATTTTTGTCCGGCGCTGTTGCAGGCTGTCGGTTACTGTTGGCAGTGATGCAGCAGAAAGCCCGCGAAACACCGCGGCAAAAACCTGCTCCGCAATCATACGCCAATGATGCCCTATTTCTGGCGCGGGCGACATAGCAACCGCCGCGTTGGGTCTGGATATACTCTGATAATTTTTCGCCAAGATACGGGAGAGGTCGTAGGTTCAATCCCTACAGCACCCGCCATTTAATCTCTTGTCGCCGATCACGAGCCGAGCCCGCCCTCCGCGGGCGGCATCGGCTTTACTTTCACGCCCAGATAACTGGCCTCCGGCCCGTAGAGCAGCGCCGCCACGTCGTCGGCCTTCAGCAGCTTGACGAGCTGATCTACCTGACCGGAGAGCGGAAGCACGAGACCAGCGGCTTGCGCCAGGTCCATGGTGACGTCCATGTCCTTCTCCTGCCAGGTGAAGCGCGTCGAATCCCAGCGCGCAAGTGTGCCGTTGTAGGCCGGGCATTCGAGCAGCACTTCGCGCATCCGCTGCGCATCGACGCCGTAGCGTTTGGCCAGCAGCAGCGCCTCGTAATTGGAGACGCAATGCACCCAATGCAGCAGATTGTTGCAGGCCTTGGCGAGCTGGCCCGAGCCGACCGGCCCGACCCGCATAACTGCTTTGCTGTAGGCCATCAGCGCCGGGCGGGCGAACTCGACGTCCACTTCGCTGCCGCCGCACAAGGACAACAAGGTTCCCTGCTTGGCGCCCGACGCGCCGAACACCACCGGCGCATCAATGAAGCGGATGCCGCGCGCCGCGCAGACTTTCGCAAGCTCGCGCATGGTGTCGGGATGGTTGGTGGCGGCGATGGCGATGAGCGAGCCCGGCGCGGCGTGCTCGACCAGCGCAGTGGTCACCTCGCGCGACTGATCGTCGGTGCTGACGACAACCACAAAGATTTCGGCAAGTTTAGCCAGTGCGGGAAGATTTTCCGCGACGGCGGCGCCGCGTTGTCCCGCGGCCTGAAGCCGCTCGTTGTTGATGTCATAGGCCGACACCGTGTGTTCCTTGTCGATCAAATGACCGGCCATGGCAAAGCCCATGTCACCGACGCCAACGACTCCCACTTTCATTTTGCTGATCCTTTTGCCTCTGCTGTTTCTCTGCTTTTAAGGACGAGCCTTATGGCTGTCAAAACAACAGCGGATCCCGCCAGGGCGCGGCGATTTGGTGAGTATTGCTGAAAACGATCCGGCCAGGGCGATGGAACGTGTCCGCCGCGCCTGGCCATTATTCGACGTAGCCCGCGTTAGTTAGGGCATATCAGACGATGCGGTCCGTTTCTTCTCCAGCGCCCTCTTGATGAGGATCATTGTCTCCGGCTTCTGGTTGAGTGCCTCTTTGATCCTCTTCGCCACGTCCTCACCGTAGAGGGGATCGATGGGCATCAATCGTTTCTTCGCATTGGCCAGCAATTCCGGATCCTCCAGAGCCGCCCGATAGGCGTTGCGCAATGCCGCCAGCCGGTCTTCTGGAATTCCCGGCGGGCCAGCGGTGAGGCGTCCAATATCGCCCTGCGACTGAATCAATGCGATGAGAGCTTCTGCAGTCGGATCAGTGACCATAGACGCAAGTTGAGGAACGTCATCATCAATGCCGCCAATCTGGGCGATGAAGCGGCCGTGACCTTTCCTCACAAACGGCTCCCACGACGATCTTGAAGATACTGCGCCCCCAATCTCACCGCGCTGTACCGCCGATTGATCCTCGTCTCCGCTGTAGCCAGTGAGCACCTTGACGGGCAGATTCAACACGTTGGCGAGCATCACCGACTCGACATACGTCGCGCTGCCGATGCCGCCGGTCGCGAAATTGACCACGCCTTTGTATTCCACCAGATCCTGGAAAGATTTGATCGTCGACTGGCTGCCGATGGTGATGACACGGGGGTCTGAAGCCGCTTTGCCGATCCACGACATCCGAGCCAGGTCAAATCCGACACCAGGATTCTTGATGAGCTGATTGTAGATCAGGCCGGTGTTGAAAATACCGATCGTCAGCCCGTCCGGGTTCGCCGCATAGATGGCGTTTGCTCCGATCAGGTGCCCGGCGCCCGGCATATTCTTCACGACAAAGTTGGAGCCAGGCAGATGTTTCTGCATGTATGCCGCCACAAGCCGGGCATAGGCGTCATACCCGCCACCCGGCGACGTAGCGGCAATGTAAGTTACGGTCTTGCCCTTATAGAAGTCCGCCCCGGTCTGAGCAGGCGCCGGTGAGGCAGCCATGGCCACGGCCAACAAGCTCCCGGCGGCGGACAGAAACCCCCGCGACATTCCCCGCATCACGTCCTCCACTGTTAGTAGCGTGTTCTTGGTGCAGTGACGCAGGAATACTAAACTGTAGATATTGCCTTCCTTCTATGGCCAGGAAGGCAATTCTAAATTTGCTGGAAAGTAAGGAGTAACTTTAATTGCGGCATTCACGGTGAGCGACGTAGGGCCACCTCACTTATGGCAGAGCCATTCGCGCCCGCTTCTCGGTGAGCACGAGGTAGAGTGAGCTTAAGACGATCAGCGCCATGCCGGCAAAGCTCCACAGCCCCGGCAATTCGCCGAACAGCAGATAGCCGAGCACCGCGGAATAGATGATGCGCGAATAGTCGAGCGGCACCAGCACGGTCGCATCGCCCTGACTCAAGCCGTGGGTGATCATGGTCTGCCCGGAGATGCCGAGGAAGCCGACGACCGTAAGCAGCGCCAGCTCCGGAACAGTCGGCGTGACCCAGAACCAAAGCGCCGGGATGAGAGCAAAGGCGGCATTCCAGAAGGCATAATAGAACATGATGACGCGCGTGGGCTCGGTCGTCTGCAGGCGCTTGATGCAGATGACGACGAAGCCGCCGAACAGCGCGCCGAGCGCCCCGACGAAAGCGCCGGGCTCGAACCCGGAGGTGAAAGGACGAGCATAGAGAAGGATTCCCGCAAAACCCACGAGTGCAATAATGGAGCGCCGCAGGCCTGCCATTTCGCCAAGAAAAATCAGCGCGAGCGGAATCATGAACAGCGGACGGGAGAATTGCAGCGCCATGGCGTCGGCCAGCAGCAGGTGTGTGATGGTCCAGAAGAAACAGGCATTGCCCACCGCGCCGGTGGCGCCGCGCACGAGATGCATGCCGAACCGCTGGGTGCGCAGCGGCTCCAGGGGATTGCGAATGAACAGCGGCAGCACGAAGAAGAAGCCGATCAATGAACGGAAGAAAAGAATCTCTATGCTCGGGATACGCGACCCGAGGTATTTCACCAAAGTCGCCATGACCACCAGCGTCAGCGAACCGGCCGACACCAGGAAAGCACCGCGTGCGACCGGCTCCAGGGCGCTCCAGCGCGCCCGCACGAGGGCGAAAGAGTTTTCTCGCATCTTCTGGATTCGGCCAAGATTCCGGATGAAAAAGAATAGGACAGGCTATATAGAGATAACTCTACGCTCGAAAGGAAAAATCTTGGCGAACCACGACACGCTAAAATCGGCGCCCGCCGCCGCCGGCCACAACCGCAATTTTGACGAGGTGGTCTGGGAACGCAAGACTAAGAACCGGGTGTTCGTCCGCGCCCTGGAAGGCACCTACGGCGAGCTGGTGAAGGAGCTGTTCACCCAGCCGCGCGTGTACAAGACGCGCGACCTGAAGTGGAAGGGCGGGCCGCAGACCTACGGCAAGAAGATCATCAACCCGCAGGCCAACAAGGTCACCCAGGCGATCGAGACGCATATCGAGGTCTACGCACCGGGCGGGCGCAACAGCAAGCACGGCCACATGAACAGCGCCGTCTTCTATGTGCTCAAAGGCAAGGGCCACGACGTGCACGACGGCCGAAGGTACGACTGGGAGCCCGGCGACGCCATGATCGTGGAGAATGCCTGCGTGCACCAGCATTTCAGCGACGAGGACGAGGAGGAATGCATCGTCCTGGTGCTGAAGGCGAAGCCGCTGTTCCTGTTCATGCACATGCTGTTTCAGAAGGTCTCGGAGTTCCCCTCCAAGACCGGCACCGCGAAGCAGCTCGCCTTCACCCCGCCGGGGGATTTGTAGTCCTTCGACTTTGGGAAAGCAGTTTAACCGTCACCCTGAGGTGCGAGCATCGCTGGCACAGCCAGCGTGCGAGTCTCGAAGGGGCGACGGCCCCGGCCGCTCATCCTTCGAGGCCCGCGCTGCGCGCGGGCACCTCAGGATGACGGATCAATAACATTCATATCAATGATGATGATCGTGCCCGTGGTCATGGCCGTGGTGATGATCGTGATCGTGGTCGTGATCATGCCCGTGGTCCGGCTCCATCCCTTCCGCTTCCTGATAGCCGAGCATCATCGCTTCGATCACCTTGCGCAGCGGGTCTTCCTGCAACGACATATGCGCGGCGAGGAATCCGGCGAGCCGCGCGAACACCAGCGGCTGCGCCGCCAGGCGTTCGTAGTGATGCCCCTCTTCCGCGCTATCGGCATCGCGCGCGCTGCGCGAGAGCGCGTCGGTGAACAGCTTGTCCATATAGGCGTGCAGGTCATTGCCCGGCTGCTGGGGGGCGCGGGCATATTGCGCCAGCAGCGCGCGCGCATGGCCGAGGAAGCGCAGGTATAGCCGCTCTTCGACTTCGCTCGGGCCGTCTTCTTCTACGTCACCGCACATGGCTTTGGTTCCTCCGCGTCGTCAGCAATTGTCATCCCGGACGGCGAGTGAAACGAGCCGATCCGGGACCCATAAATGCCCTGGAATATGGGTCCCGGCTCTCGCTGCGCTCTGCCGGGATGACAACAAAGAAGCCCGGCCATGACGGCTGCGTCAATACCCCTCGGCGTTTTCCAGCTGCTCGAACCAGTCGAAGCCCATGGGCTTCACAATCCGGCTGTTGACGACGATGATGCGCGCCTCGCTCT
>JGI1357J11328_10001236_pt1 | contig 19727 bp, 19 predicted proteins | sample Subgrocontami54m_FD_11328 | JGI IMG/M metagenome (IMG submission 11328)
TATTGTCCGAGTAACATAGCTGCCTGAATGGTTTTGTCCCACTTTTTCCCACTGTGGACCAATAAATACCATTTTGAATGTTTCAATAGAGGTTGTCAACAGGTATTTTCACAGAAATCTTTCACAGGGGAAGAAAATAATGGAGAGTTAAGAAAACTGAGACTAAAGTTTCAGGGAATCTTCTACTTGATATACCTTACCATCACGTTTCGTGATCTTTAAGAGAAGTTTTATCTCTTCGATACCTGTGTAATAGACACAGGTTCCACTCGAGCAACTTCCCAGATCATGGTACTTTGATTCATACTTTGTATCACCAGACTCAATATCAGCCTCTCCACCTGTACCACGAGTGACTTTACTTCCATCTCCACCACCATCATCTGAGTTCTGTGGAACATCGGCATCGTAGGTAATCTCATACTCAATACGTTTTATATCACTCACATCACCTATAACGAACTTCACTCGCCTGCCTGATGAGTCAGTCATCATGGTAAGTCCTATCTTATCAGGGGTTAAGGTGGGGATTACTTCTTCTTGTGCTGTTGGCTGCTGGTCGGCTGCTTTCTTCGCATTCTTTGAGGTGAGGACATAGGCACCGCCTCCGAGAAGGAGTAAAACGACAACAATAACAACGAGTATTCTTTTATCCTTCATTAGATTTATTGTAACAACTCTTCTGTTCTTGTCAACTTGCTAATTTCTTCGCGAAGTATAGTGGGAGCTCAGAAACCTTCACACGCTCTTGTTGCGTGGTATCCCGATCTCGAATAGTCACCGAGTCGTCCTCAAGTGTATCGAAATCGACCGTAACACACCACGGAGTACCGGCCTCGTCTTGGGATAAATATCGTTTACCGATATTACCTCGTTCATCCCACGCAACCATATACTCTTTTCGAAGACCCTCATAGATCGTTCTTGCTTTTACTACGAGTTCCTCTTTATTTGCTAAGAGTGGAAAAACGGCAACTTTATAGGGCGCTATTTTTGGATGAAGCTTCATAACGACACGTTTCTCTTCCTCCTGATAGGCATCGAGAAGGAGAAATAAGACCGAACGATCAACTCCCGCTGAAGTCTCGATATCCCATGGAATGAACTCTTCACCGGTGACTGGATTCTTATAACTTAATGGAACACCTGAGTACTTCTGATGTCGAGCCAGATCCCAGTCGCCTCGATGATGAATACCCATGAATTCCGACCAACCAAATGGCGCGTTATACTCGATATCCGTAGCCGCTTTTGCATAATGCGCACGTTCATCGGGCGCATGATCGCGGAAACGAAGGTTCTCTTTCTTCATGCCGAGTGATAGATAAAATTCCATTCTGTTCTGCTTCCAGTACTCAAACCACTTTTTTCCCTCCTCGTCCTCCGGCTTTATATAGAACTGTACTTCCATCTGTTCGAATTCGCGAGAACGAAAGGTGTAGTTTCCAGGAGTAATCTCGTTTCTAAACGCCTTCCCGATCTGAGCGATACCGAAAGGGATCTTAACTCTTGTCGAATCAACAACGTTTTTAAAATTTACCTGGACGCCATTGGTAATCTCGCCGCGAAGATAAAGCTCTGATTGTTTTCCCTCGATAATACCCAAATAAGTCTTAACCAAAAGGTTAAATTTCTGTGGCTCTGTCCATTCTACGACCTTTCCAGAGTGCGTCTTCTCATGCGCTTTTATTTCCTCTTCTTTATCTGCTCTGAAGCGCTGATGACAGATTTTACATTCGACGAGCGGATCAGTAAATGCCTCCACATGCCCTGATGCTTCCCAGGCTTTCGGATTCATCAAAATTGCAGCATCGACACCTACGATATCGTCTCGAAGCTGCACCATCTCTTTCCACCACAGATCTTTGAGATTTTTCTTCAACAGTGCACCTAAAGGACCATAATCCCAGGTACCACCTAAACCACCATATATCTCAGATCCAGGATAAATAAAACCCCGGCGTTTACACAGAGAAACCAATTTTTCCATCAGCTGTTCAGTCATAGCCGTATGATAGCAGAAATCTATGCAGTCTGGAAGACAGGCTCTCCTCTTCGGAAAGAGACAGTGGAAGACACTGAGAGAGAACAGGGATTACTATCTGCAAAACTTAGTTGAAACCTACGCAACTCTAGCAAATCTATGCGGGAGAACCCATCAAGCATATATGACGGCAACGTGTCAGAAGGCAAACCGACTCCCCATGTTAATTGAGCATCTCCACATGTATTTGAATCAGCAGGTCCGATAAGAATATATTCTTTGAGGTTTCGGCTCTCACGAAAACTCGCAGTCCAATCCTGCTGAGGAATCTTCCATGAAGCTATCAAAATATCAGGATCATACTTTTCGATTGCTTCCTGATAGCCCAATACTTCCACTGTTGAGGCAGTACGCATTCTCGAAATACCCCATTCATCAGAATCGGTAGCAACATATTCTATAGTACTATCGCTTAAACCCATCTGAAGAAAATAAGCTAACTGTCCGTCTCCCGCCCCCACCTCTACAATCCTTACAGGACCATAGCCTGTTGCGTATTTTTCAGCCCGTGTTTTTAAGTAAGCACCTAAACCTTCAATATATTCTTTTGTGAGCAGTTCGTGTGGCATCCTTCCAGAATCATACAGCTGTGACCACAACTGCCTCCAATCCCCATCCTCTCCACAGTAATCAAATGACCGACCAAACGCATCAGTTACAAAACTGTGAGACGGCAAGAATGTCGGATCTTGGAAAAGGTATTGCAGGGCTTCAGGCGTGTAACGACCATCTTCCAGTGTTATCATGCAATAGATTATACATCACGCTGTCAAAAAACTATAGGTTTATGATTTGAGGAAGCTAGGATGTAGATTGAACATTGTAGATAAGACGCGAGCTCGGATCGAGTGTCGCGTTTTTAACAGCACGCTGTTCATCGCGATAGAGGACACCTTCCTCATACAATATTCTAAATCCATTTCTAAATGCATTATCCATATCTCCTGGATTACTTACGGGAGCTCGACCGAACCATAAGAAAAGACTCTCTGCTTGTGCTACGCCTTGAAATGCAATCACCTGTGTATTTTTATTGGCAGTATTCACCACATCCGGATGAAATACAACTTCCACCGTAGTAAATGACGCATCTAGTGTGTTAAACGCATCAAATGGCTGACGGTGATTCGGGAAGTCGATCTGGGCAAACATTGTATCTAATTTTCCGGCAACAGGTGGTCTTGCTTTATTAGGTTCTCCTGTTACTAAGATAAGCTCCCGAAACCCATCTTGGTTATCTCTATGAATGTAGTAAAACGTGTTGTCTTGTGGAGGCATCGTGTATGCCCACCTATATGATTCTCCTTCAATTTGCTTCAAATGATCCCAAGCATTTGCTATCTCTACAAATCTCACCTGTCGAGCAGAAGCTCCTTCAAATCGACGATCCAGCTCTTCAGGAGTTTCCTTAAGCGGATCGTAGGTGAGGCGATTGTAGGCATCGTCTGCGTGTGGTGCTGCAATCACTGCGAGAGGAACAGCCGCAGCTGCTGTAAGAAGTGCTCGACGAGTAGGCCGCCAGTTCTGCCAGCCCCCATCAGGACTATTAGGAGGAGTAAGATCCCTCATGGCTTGCAGGATACGAAAAAAACGTTACTGTGTCAATATCAGAGAGTTTTTAATTCATCTTCAAGTTTTTTTCTGTCTGGAGAATCTTTCGGTAATAATTCTAAAGCGTTCAAATATGCTTCTTTTGCTACGTCACCTTGCTTTTTATAGGCATAACCGAGGTTATAATAATAATTCGTGTGCTTCGGCTTTAGTGCTATTGCTTTCTCAAACTCTACTGTAACAGACTTAGCGGAATTTTCCAAAGATTCTGCGGCTCTTCAATCTGCGTTCCAAGATACTCTCGATAAAATAATGAGTATTCGTCTGTACTTGTTCCATATCTCCGGTACCCCAGTAGCCAAGAACAGTCAGTAATTCTACCTCAAACCCGTGGATGACTTCTGCTATTTCTTCTTCTTTCTCCAGTCTCACTAAAACGTTATGAAGCAGTGAAAAGACCGCGCTATTCTCTTGGTTTTCAGGACAGAGGCCATCGACCAACTCGCAAATATGATAGGCAAAGCCTACTTTGTTGAGATCGTTTTTAATATCTGAAAATGTATCCAAGGATGTTGCCTCTGTCAGAACAGGAAACTTACTGCCTTTGTAGAGAGAAAGCGATGCCAGGTTCAGAAGTTCTACATGTGCAGATCTGCGACTGGGGATCTTTCGGATACCCCGGGCTTTTATGACGATCTTTCCTTCTGTTTTCGTAAAAACGGTCAGTAAACGATCTGCTTCACCGATGTTTCTTCTTTTGATAATAATACCTTCAGTTCTGAGGTGTTTCATCAGGAGTTACGCGAGGAACCACTGTACTATATTTTTAACTTTGTTTCAAAGTCAGCAAATAATGGGAATTCCTTATCTACTTGTCGTCCATTCACAAAATTGGTATACATATTTCCGAACGTCCCAGGCTGTTTCTGAATAAGAACTGGAAGTGGAGATCCCTTCTTCACTTTAAAAGGTAGCTCATAACTAATGGTAAAGATCGTCTTATTTTGTGTTGCAACAGTCGTGAATCCTTCAAAGTAGGTTTTCCCGAGATCTTCTTTTGTACTCATCTTCACTTCAGAACCTTTACTCTCGATTAATTTACTTCCTTTCGGAACGTAGATTCGAAGCCAGTTTCGAAGAGGCGCATTCAGACACAATCCTCCACGCTCTAAGTTACAATCAGATGGCGGATAATCATTGGTGTAGGTAATCTTGAGCGACTTTACTACTGTCCCATCACCTTTCACCTCATATTTATTTTCTACTGCTTCTTTAACAAAGAGATTTGCTTTTCCTCCTCCAAAGTTCGTGTCATTAATGTGGAGATAGTCTCCTTCAAAGTCCTTGATTCTTCCTGCCATATTGAGTGATTCAATGCCTTCTTGTGCGTCTTTATCAAAGAAGTAGAAGAGGACATGTTTTTGATTTGCTTCCATAAGAAAATCCTGGAAGAGTGGTCCCCAGTAAATCTTGGGCGATGACGAAAGGGATTTTTGCATAATTGCAAAGAGGAGAGAGCCGATAAGACCTTTTCTGTCTTCTCTCACGTAGCCTACTGGACGAGAGATATTATCTTCGAGCTCATAGATAACTTGCGGACAATCGCATCGTTTATCAATCTTTGTTGTAAAGGTGAGGCCACCGGCTGATACTTGATCATCGAGAATTCGGATTGTATTGACAAGCACATTTGTATCGATAGCGATAATACCATCGACATCTACTTTCTGCGTTGATCTGTTATATAACTCTAAGAACTGATCCATAGACACGATGTAATCAGGTGAAAGATTCGAGTCTCGAAGGTTAAAAGTACTGACCTTCGGAAGGTATTTCAAAATAGCTTCTGGTGCTTTTGGTTTATTTGGAATTGCATCATCTAGTTTGTAGATATCATCAGATCGCTCGACTTTCAAAACACCTTTATCGACATTAAAGATAGAATAGGCTGTGATAAAACCTCCTGTTGGACGAAGTTCTTTATCGTTTTGGAAAAGAACGAGATATCGCTTTGCCTCTTTCTCTCCCAAGAGCGATGGTAATGTTTTAATCAAGGGCCTTGCCTGAGTGACAAAAACAGCACCTTGGTCTGTGAGTGTCTGCACTTGCGTAAGTTGCGTTTTTATTTTCGGTCCGAAGAGAAAGGCTGGATAGTGATTCGGATTAACCTGGTCAATTTCTTTCTGTACTTCTTCGAGTGATCCAGCAATGGTATCGATCTGAGGTGTAATCTTACCCATGGTGAGAACCGCAGTCTTAATCCTCTCCTCAGCAGAACCACCCACAAAACTTCCGCCACCTTTAAGGCCGAGAACATCAGCATATGGCTTGAGTGAATTTAAGACAGTCTCCCCAGCATTCATGCCATGGGAGATGCCGCTTTCATCAAATGGTCTCCATCATTGTAGTACCAATTAGCGATAGGAATAAAACGGAGAAATGACATGCGAGAGAATTGCTTTTGTGTTTCTGCAAGTTCGACCTTTGTCTTCGCCAGCTCTTCTGAAGCGAGATTGATATTTTGCTGTTTTATAGCAGCAGATGCGAGCTGTGCTTGTCTATATGCCTTCAGACCTGCTTTATATGTGTCTTTTGCAGGAAGCACTACGGTGAAAATCGAAAGAACAAACAACACAACAAGAACACCAAGGATCGTAAGAATTGGTTTGGATAAACGAATGGGTTTTCTCTTTCGTGCCATATCAGAAGGAACTTCTTTCTTTTTTTCTTTCTTTGTATCGAGATCTATCTTTTCAAAGCCATCCATAATTATACATCATACCCGAGGTATTTTCTTATTGTCAATACGACTCTACTACAGGGCTCCTTTCCCTGAAATCATCGCCCAAGGTGTACGCATGATAATCAAAAAATCATAGAGCAACGACCGTCTACGCACATATTCAGCATCCATTTGAATACGTTTATCAAAATTTATTTCAGACCTCCCTGAAACTTGCCAATGTCCTGTAAGTCCGGGCTTTACCGATAACACCACTTTCACAGCATCTTGTGTGAGAGGATATTTTTTCTGTTGATCTCGAAGTTCATCGGGGTAGTATGCTCGAGGGCCTACAAGGCTCATATCACCATTGAGAATATTAACGAGCTGAGGAACTTCATCCAAGGAGTGCTTTCGTAAGAATTTACCTATTCTCGTAATTCGGGGATCATCTTTTAGCTTATAACTTCCTTTTTTATACTGCTCATAGAGCCTCGTAAAATCAGGGTCTTCTCGCAACATTTCATGTGCATTTTGTATCATAGAGCGAAACTTAAACATCTTAAATAGTCTCCCGTTTTTGCCTACACGCTCCGGTGTATCAGCAAGAATAGGACCTGGAGAATCAAATTTAATGAGGAGCGCAATTGCAAGAATGATAGGTGAAAAAAGAAAGAGAAGGCCTAAGGAAAAAAGCGTATCGAAAAATCGCTTCATGAACTCATAGAAGATGCTTTTTTTTATTTCTTTGTAGGGCATGTTATACGAGATGCTCGTTTGAAGTTCCACGTAAGTTCTCAACAATTTTTTTTATCTTCGGTACCGAATTCTTCGGACAAACTAAGATAACATCTTCCGTGGTTACTACATGAAGACCATCAAGATCTATAGCGACTACCAACTGATTTGTGTAATTGAAAACTAAGCTATCACGACTATCACTTATGAGCACTTTTCCTCGTGTAACATTCTCTTCTTCTTTCTGAACTAAGGCTTCCTTTAATGATTCCCAGGCGCCTATATCACTCCACCCCAGATCTGCCCCTACCACAAGTCCATCTTGTGTCGCTATCTTTTCAAGGATAAGATTGTCAAATGATGTCTTCTCGAGCTTCGGATAGACCTCTTTTAAAACCTTGTCAAATTCCGGTGTCCCCCACGCGTCCTGTATTTTTTTCAGGAGCAGATACATCTCTGGAGAAAACTTTTCAAAAAGAGAAAAAAGAAACTTTGGTGTAGTACCGAAGTAACCTGGATTCCAGAAATGTTTTCCGGTAGCATGGAACTTTTCGGCCGTTTCTATGTCTGGTCTGTAGTGAAAACTATTGAAAGCAAAAATGGCAAAACCCTCAATTGTTTTTACTTTTTCACCATACTCTATCCAACCGAGGTTCTGACTCGCGAAGCGTGATTGCTGACCTATAAAGACGATTTTGTCAGGCTGCTCTTTAAGCATCTCATTCGCCACAAGAATAATCTTTCTGAAAATCTTTTCGTTCTTAACAAGATGATCACTCCAGAGAATAATAAATGGCTCATTTTCTGAAATTTTTGCCAGTATTGCCGTCACCATGCCTACGGCGGCACCGACATCTCGCATCTCAGGCTCGAGAATAAAATTTTCCTTCGGAATTGCCGGAACTTGTTCGAAGATTATTTCTTTATAGCGTTCTCCTGATGAAATATAAATATCTTCCGGCTTAAAGATCGGCAGAACCCTCTCAACGGCCAACTGTAGGGTGGATTTTTCCCCGACAATTTTTTCAAATTGCTTTGGTTGATCTTTTCTTGATAGTGGCCATAGTCGTGATCCTACGCCTCCTGCAAAAACTACAACTTTCATAGTATCTTCTCCATTATCGTGAGAAATTGTTTCTTAAACTTCTCTTTAGTGAACATGTCTGCTTGCCTTTTGCATGCTTGCGCATCTATTTTCTTCCCAGAAAATGTTTGCAAGGCACGAACAAGAGCTGACTCTGTCTGTGGTGTAAAGAACATTCCTGTTTTCCCGTCAATAACTGTTTCTAATGCTCCTCCACCTTTATAGGCAATAACCGGTTTACCGAATCGCTGTGCTTCAACGACTGCGATGCCGAAATCTTCAACACCCGGGAAAACAAGAGCTTTACAGCCTTTATAATACTCTACAAGTTCTTGATCAGTCAAGTTTGATCGAAATGTTATCGTCGGCCCAGCAATACTTTGTAACCTGTTTTTATCATGCCCCTCCCCAACAATAACCAACGGTTCTTTCAGCCTATTACAAGCTTTAATCGCCAACTCAATTCGCTTATAGGTAACAAGACGTGAGACGACGAGATAGTATGCTCCCCGAGATCCTCTTGTTTGATTTGTTACACCGGGCAAATCAACCGGCGGATAAATAACTTCTGCGTCCTGGTCGTAGTACATTTTTATTCTTTTTCTTACTTCTTGTGAAATAGCTACATACATATCAGGACGTTTTGCGGCAACTTTCTCCCACCGGCGAAGATAGGACAACGCTGGTTGAGAAAGAGATTTGAATAAACCATTCTTAAAGTAATCATCGTATCCACTCCAGAGATACCTTGTCGGTGTCAGACAGTAGCAGATATGCTTTGTACCGGGAAGTGTAATGATGCCTTTTGCCGCTTCACTTGTCACCGAGATAACGACATCATAGGAATCAAAACGAAAACTCTCGAAAGCCAAAGGCATAAGTGTTGCATACAATTCATGCGCACTTTTTGCAGATGGAAATGATTGTAAAAATGAAGGAATAACCTTGAAAACATTCGCCCATTGCGCACGTTCAGGATTGTATACCGAGGTGAAAAGAGGAGCCTGTGGAAAAAGTTCGTGAAGCGCCAGAAGTACACGCTCGGCTCCACCCCACTTATTCACACGATCATATGCGAGCGCAACTTTCATATATTCTTTTCGTCCGTTCCGCCATATCTTTCCAAGAATACTTCTTTATATACTCTCTCCCTTGAGAGCGAAGGGATTGATATGTGTCTTTTGGCAACTCTACCACATCGTGGAGGTGTTTTGCCAGCACATCTTCGTTTTTTGGATCAAAGTATAAAGCATTTGCTCCACATACCTCTTTCAGACTAGGTATGTCAGAGGCGACTACCAAACAATCATTTGCCATTGCTTCTACTGCCGGCAGTCCGAACCCTTCCATAAAAGAAGGAATTATGACAGCCAGTGCATGCTTATAAAGAAAGCCGAGATGCTCGTCACTCACACTACTAAGAAATACTATCCTCTCTGAAAGACCTTCTTGTGAGATCTTCTGCTTAAGCTTTTTTAAGAAGAAATCTTCATGTGAAACAAACACCAGACTCGCTTTTAGATCTGACACTTTTTTAAATGCCTGTAGTAAGACAGCAATATTTTTATGAGGGTAGACGTTCCCCACGTGTAAAAAGTATTTGTCCGGAAGAGAAAAAGACGGTTTTTTACCGTCTATACCATTATCATACCCTTCATGAATGACGGTAATCTTACTTTCTAAAACATCGAGGTGATCCACAATCTCATTTTTTGTCGCTTCTGAAACGGCGATAATTTTTTCAGCTCTTTGCGCAGCCTGTTTTATAATATATTTGTACCCCGCCATCTTTCCATGATAAAAAAGTGAAGGAAGTGTTGACGCCTCCCCTGTTGAAAAGTGATGCAGAATAAGATCGTGAATAGTAACAACAAAAGGCCTACTATATTTGACAGGTACTGAAAAATAAGGAAAGTGAACAAGATCAAGATTTTCTTCCTCTAAGATCTTAGGGTAAGACAATTGTTCTGCAATTGTGTGCCAACGAATATCCGCTTCGACAACTTTCCAATTATTATGTGTGAGCTTCAAGTTACTCAAATCATTCGCATCTCGAACAAAGAGAACATACTCGTTTTTTTTATCGATAGTAGAGAGATTCGTTAGGAGGTTTCTGATGTAGCGCCCTACTCCTGTTTCTTGTATAAGCCTGGCATCAATGCCGATTTTCATGAGCTAAGTATAGCGTAAGAAATAGTTAGGTGAAAGAGGAAAGAGCTTTTTTCTTTTTCATTTCAATTGCTTTCAGAATACTCCAGGTAATAACCTTAGGATACTTGCTCCGATAATGCTTTTTATAAAACGTCTCCATCGCTCCGAAGCGTTGCTTCGTTACCCATCGTTTTGTCTCAAGGCTTGCAGTCGTTACTTTCTCTGATTCCTTTTTTATCCCTCCGGATGCGCCTTTATAGTGAAGAATCTCCACTTCAGGAACGAAGTAAATCTTCCAGCCATTTTCTTTTAACATGTAACAAAAATCAATATCCTCGCCGTAGAAAAAATAATCTTCATCCCACCACTTCACCTGTTCTCCTGCTTCTCTGCGAACAATCATGAATGCCCCGGCCAGTGCATCAATCTCATGTGTCTTATCAAGATCTTTCCAAGCCATGTGATAGCCATTAAAAAACATGCTATGAGAAAATATTTTGGCAACCCCAGAAAAGTGCCACAGAGCATTCAAGGGTGTTGGAAACCCTCGATGCGCAGCATCATCCAACTCTCCATTAGGCATTCGAACGAAGCACGTTGCCGCTCCCGCATCCTTATGCTTGTCCATAAAATTGACCATGGTTTCAAGCGTCTTTTCAGGTACTACAGTATCTGAGTTAAGAAAAAGGACATACCGTCCTGATGATTTTTTTATACCTATATTATTTGCTCTGGAAAATCCGGAATTCTCTTTATTCGCAATTACTGTAAGCTGTGGCATTTGAGATGAAAGATGAAGAATCGCTTTGACGCTATCGTCTTTAGAGGCATTATCAACAACAATTACCTCATAGGCAATACCCTTCACATGCTCTTTAATTGACTGAAGACAAGCAACAGTAAGGTCACTTGTATTAAAACTAATAACAATAATTGACAGATCAATGTTTTTCATCAAATGTTTGCTTCCAAGCCTTTGCGAGTGATTCTCCTATTGCTTTCCAATTATATTCCTTCAGAACTACTTCCCGTGCTGTCTGTGCGAGTATATTTTGTTCTTTCTTATTTAAAAGAAGACGTGATGTTTTTTCAGCAAATGCTTCTGCAGTATCAGCAATGAGTAACTCTTTTCCATCAATAAATCCAAAATCTTTTACTCTCTGAGAAAGCGCAACAACGGGTACACCACACGCCATAGCCTCTAGCACCTTAAAATTTGTTCCCCCACCGACACGCATCGGAGAAATAAAAACCTCTGCTTGTGCATAAGCATCTTTGATATCTTTAATAAATGGCAATACTGATACTCTTTCTTGCTGAAGAATACTGAGATTTTCGGCACCTTTTCCGACAACAAGAAGCGTAGCAGTATCAGGCAGTAACGGAAAAATATCTGTCATAAAATGCGTTATCGCATCGACATTTGGGAAATAACTAAAATTCCCGATAAAAAGGAGTGCCTTTTTTTCTGAAACTGCTTTCTTATGCGAAAAATATTCTGAATCTACACCATTTGGAATAACAATGCATGGCTTCTTTGTTATCGATTCGACATATTTCGCTTCACTCTTTGTGACCGTGAGTACACTGTCTGCTGTTTTATAAAAATGCTGTTCCTCACTCTGTAATTTCGCTACTTCGCCTGAGAAAAACAGTTTTTTAACTATGGATGGCTCATACGCTGCTTGATCTTCATATAATCGATATTCGACGTTTTCACTTCCGTACACTTGTTTAACTCCTAAACTTCTTAGTTGGTCATTGATATAAAACCCTGTATAGAATGACTCAAAATGTACAAGATCAATTTTCTTACTTTGTACAACTTCAAAAAGTTTCTTTGAAACTTTTTGATCGAAATAGAGTGAAGACAACAATGATTTTTTTGTGAGAAAAGATGTAAGATTCCGGACATCAAAGAGGCGCTTTCTTGGAAATGTTGCAACGACATCAACACCTAGTTTTTTAATTTCTTCTGTATGTTCTTTTCTAAATGAGTCTCTCAGAAATGAGAAAAGGAATATATTCGCATTTTTCTTTGCAAATTTTAAAAGATTGTAGGCTCTTGTTTTTCCACCACTGGTAGTAGGGTATGGAAAGTCGTATGTTAAAAAAAGGATATTCATACTACTGTAGTTTCAATAAGAGGTACTCAGACGATGATGCAACTATCGGGAACATCTTACCAAATCCGTCGAAATCTTGTTGTGTGGGATTTACTAAAATAAGGTAATCTGCTCCCATGGTAATCATTTCGGGAAGGGGTTTCTCAAAGCTAGCCCATCCTTGACGATTTGTTTGATAGAGAAACGACGTATCGCCATCATAAGGAGCAATTATAGTCGCATCAGCAGGTGTTTTCTCTTGAACAATTTTTCCTGCTGCTACAATATTTCTATTGTTGATATTAAAGTAATCTCTGACGACATACCAACCAAAAAAGAAACTAAAAACTATCGTAACTATGAGAACCGTCCTTCCGAACAGCTTTTGTGCGACATCTTTCGGCGTATTCAGTAGAAATGCGCTTCCTATCCCTAAGAAAAGAGCTATGCTTGGAAGCAATGGCAGCTGATAGTAATCATGCTGGACGTTACCTCGAGCTATCACGATAACATACAGAAGACAGGAAAGAAGAAAGGAGTAAAAAAAGAACTGCGCTTTTTTCGTATGAACAACGACCTGTGCAGATGCTACAAGCACTCCGATAAGAAAAATCCCAACTCCCCAGTATCCTAAAATGAGTCGCCCTAAACGATCCGCAAATATCCAGTAAAAAAAGGCTCCTTTGAAACGAATATTCCCCCCATTAAAAAGCCAGTCATTTACCGGAATACCTTCAGGGTACTGCGCCATCCACGTCCTCCAAAGGAGCAAAGGAGCAACAACAAGAACTGCAAATAGCCATAACTCCCATCGCTTAAAGACTCCTAATTTAAAATGATCAAACGCAAGAAAAACCATCGGCAACATAAAAAATAGAGCAAATGGTTTGAGCAAAAGCGCTGAGGCTGTACAGACAACTGCAAGCAGGTAAAAAAGTGTACGTTTTCCTGATGTGCTTTTCTCCAGCCACTTATCAAAGAAATAGATACNGCCAAGTGTCGCGGTAACCATCATCGGATCGGGTAAAATGACACGGCCATAGTAGATACTATACGGAAGAAATGCATAAAAAAATGCTGCAAAAAGAGCAGTCCTTGGTCCTGCATATTTGCGAGTCAAAAGAAAGAGAAAGACTGCAGAGAGAACGGACATCAGAATGGTCACTACTCGTCCCGACTGCTCGATGGGCAACGTGGGCACAAGCAGAGCCGTGGACGCCTGTAGGACGTTATAGAGAGGGAATTCAACGAAGCGATAACCTTGGGGATTATCTTTTCCTGAAGGGACATTTGATATGTCATCGAAACGCGGGTGAAGCAAATCAAATCCTGACTTCACAAAGTTTCGTGAAACAGAGGAAGTATCAGCTTGTCTCCAACTATGCCAATCTGCGATTGGGCTTGAAAAGCGGTAGAAACGAACAAAAATTGCTCCGAAGAGTATAAGAAATAGGAATAAATACTCTCTTTTCATTTGAGTACCATCGGTCGTACCTTTTCGGTCACCGTCCCACTGTCATCAAACTCAAATACTTTTTCATTCTTCGAGTTATACGTAACAGCATTAAATGCTTCCCTTCTGGTTGCCCATGTATGCACCCCTATATTTGGATTTTGAAATGTCAGCCAGAGAGCATCCTCAAGTCCAATATGACCTTGAGGAAAGACAACAGCACTTCCTACCTGACTTGGAACATTGACGAAATGAAACTCCATCCGCTCTTTCGCCCAGTAATCCTCATACCCCTGATCAATCGCGAGGAAGAATCGCCTTGTTTTCTCACCTGCTTCGTACCAATCACTGTGAGACTGCTGTATTTGGATCAGATGTAACATACCGAAGATACAAAGAATGGTTGCTATGCTCCCCATCGCGACATCTCGTCCGTTACTCAAAAGATATCCATAGACTTTTCTTGCACAGAAAGCGAGAAGAAAGACAACGCCCACTGATGCGAGATAACTATATCGAGAAGCGATATTTCCAAGTCCTAAAAAAGGAAGTAATGCGATGATAAAAAATACACTTCCAAAAAGAACAATTCGTCTATCCTCACCATGAATTCGTTTGAAGATACTTACACAGAAATATCCTAACCCCACAATGAGAAGAAATGTTATCGGAGCGACAATGAGAACATGCGACCTTGTCATATTTCGAAGTTGCTCATAGAATGGCAAGGAAAGCGGACCAAAAAGGATGAGCATGATGTAACCGATGCTATTTCCAAGAATATTAAAGGGTAACTTCATCAGATTGTAATTGTAATCTCCGTTAAACCAATGGCTTTGTGCAGAAAGTCGAAGCAGTAAATACCCAAGTACAGGAATAAACAACGCAAGATAGTGTGCTTTATGACGGATTCTCTTCATGAAACCCTCCTTGTGTAATGTATAACTTATCAACAGCAAGAAAAGCGGTGTGACGATGCCGAGTTCGTGAAAGAGCATACCGAGGAAAAGAGAAATAAAGGATGCAATAAAGTAAATACTTTTCTTTTTCTCTTCCCATCCTATAAAAAAGAGCATACTTAGAAGAGCAAAACATGCCGTGAAAAGAAACCCTGTCGCAGAAATCCAAAATAGTGCTTCNTGATATCCACTTAAGAACAGAAAAAGAACACTTGAAAGTACTGCCAACTTTGTACTTTGTAGTATCTTCTTCCCCAGGAGAAAGACAAAAACAGCCACAAAGAAATGAAGAGATAATGAAACAATATGGTACACATTTTGATTGAGCCAAAAAATAGGATACATAAGAAAGAAGTAAAGTTTCGTTCCTGGTCTATAGAAAAACCCATCAGCGTCGGTAAAGTATGTCAATGCTCTGGAAAGAGTCGAGGGACAGTTATGGACACCAATCACATTAGTACCACAGTCTGCTGCCCAACGAAACCAGGTGAAGTCATCTCCAACAAAATAGTTCGATAGCATGGGTGATATCATTACGAAGACGGCAACGAGCAGATAGGCGATAATTGCATAGTCTGAGGTTACAGCTGCTCGGAGTTCTTTGTAAAAATGAAATGACGTTTTTTGGTAAAGTGTGAGAATACCCAGAGAAACCCCCATGAGAAGCCAGAGAACGTAGGCAACTTTTGAAGCCTCAAACACATCGATTAGCAATGCGTTAAGAAGTAGCCCAACAGTACCTGCCAAAAATCCTAGGACGAACGTTTTTGCAACAGATGAATCGACATCCGGCAGGACACGTTTGATATATATTCCTGCCATGATAAAGACGGAAAAGAATGCAACAAATCCGAGTAAGCCTATTTCTCCCAGCATGCGAAGATAATTATTATCAACAGCAAGACTAATCGATGAATAGCCACTCCCTACTAAGACGTTTCGCTCAAAAGCTGCGATAGCATGAGGCCACTCACCCTGAAATCGTGTGGTGAAAGACAAGTCATAGGCTGCCGCTCGTTTAATCAGAAAATTTCCGTTAATGATGTATACCTCAGGCGATGCAGTAGATGATTCTGCTCGAGGTTCGTAATAAAACGTTCTCAATTTACTCGTCACTGGCGATAAGGAAAGATTAATATAACCTGTTCCTTGGGGTAGATTTTCGCCATTTGGCGCATTGGCTGCCTTAAGAAGCACTTCTTCCGGGGGAAGCATTTCGTAAGGTACTTCAAAAGGAATTTTTGCGGGCGATACTATATCGGGATTACCATTTTTATCTGATAGCGCTGCATTCACATCGACAATACTTTTGCTGAACTGCTGTTTAACGACTTTGTCTTTAAAGTACGTTGACTGTACTACTTCAGCATGCCCTATGACATCACCATCGGTTGCGTCTACTAAAACATCTACTTCTTTAACAGTATTACTAAATCGTTGCAAAAGCGCTGGTTTTGAACCGAGAAAAAGAAAAAATAAAATAGCCACGAGAGGAAGTGAAAAAAGCACCAGTTTTTTTTTCTGGAAGAAAACAACAAGTCCAAGTGAGAGAAGTAGTACAAAGAAAGAAACCCTAGACACAGTGAAGAACATTAAAATAACACCCACTACAATCGTTCCAGCGAGAAATGCTCTTATCAACCAATTACGAACACCGAAGATAAGGCTTGCAAGGATAGGAATAACGAGGACCAGATATGCAGCAAGGTCGTAATGCCCGGCGAACGTCGAAGGAACTCGTGAAAGCGCTGAGAGTCGTATTGGCTCTCCTTTGGCAAACTCCTCATTCATCGTTAAAAAAGCAGGAAATCCTAAATACTTCTGTCCGAATCCATAAGCAGAAACAGCCAGAAGCGTACCGACAACTACAGTAATGACATATGATAAGAAGCGTTTATCTTTTATACCTGCATAGGCAATAAAGAAAAGACTCATATACTCTATGTGTCTTAAAAAGCTTAAGAACGCGACATTTGGAAAAACGTCAGCAAGAGTAGGGAAGATAAGCAAAACACCATGGATTGTCGCAACAGCACCCATGACCCAAAAAGCAAGAATAGGTACGGTCAATTTTTTTTTTTAGAAATAATGCCCAGATGATCAGAACAAAAACAATAACAAAATCCTCGACACGAATGTATACCCAGGTATTCTTTACATCAACAAGGGGTAGTTTCGGGTAAAGAGGGATAAAACCAAGTAAAAAAACCGTAAAAAGAAACAGAATATTGTCTTTAATCCAATGAAGTATTTTCATATTATATATCGAGAGTCTGCTTGTACGTTGCAACAAGATAGGTATTCCTTTTCACTAACCCCACACCAATTGCCAAATACGATTTCGTTAAAAGCATACATTTTAGTATAGAGTATTCAAAAGCAGATTTATGCTTCTTATAAAAATAGAGTAGTCCCTTATAAATATTAACGATCGCGAACGTTCTATTCGAACTTCCCTGTCCGACATGCTTGACGTTGGTATCAGGAAAGTAAACAACACTGAGCCCCTTCTTTTTCACCCGAAAACAGAGTTCTATATCTTCCACGTACATAAAAAAATGCTCATCAAAACCCTTGAGTTCATCAAAGAGTTTTTTACTAATTAACATAAATCCACCACTTACCCAATCGACATTCTCAGGACCTTGAGGAGAAGTTGTCAATGTGCTAAATTCAGCTCCTTTAAAAAGCGTTACTGCAATAATATAAAGACTGGGAAATGATCCGAATGATTGTTGAAAAGTACCATCTTTATTGACCATCTTACCTCCGATAATACCCCTCTCCGGAGTGTATGCTTTCAGCATCTTTGAAAAACTTTTATCGAGAAAATTTGTGTCTGAATTCAGAAAGAGGAGCAGGTCTCCTTTCGCGACTTTGGCGCCAATATTAACTCCTTTTGCAAAGCCTACATTCTCGTTGTTCTCAATGAGCCGTACCTTTGGAAACTGTTGCTTAATTGCCTTGACACTATCATCTTTTGAGGCATTATCAACAACAATTACTTCGAATGCTGTCTCATCTAACTTCTCATACACTGACCCAAGGCAAGAAAGAATAAGCTCTTTTGTGTTATACGAGAGGATGATTATCGAAACCATCGTGCCCTTCCTATTTTATAGGTAAATTCTTCAACTTTTCTTTGAGCTATTACTCCTGCCGGAACGCCTCCTACTATTTGTTTCTCGGAAACGTCTTTTGTAACCACAGCACCGGCTGCGACAACAGCACCTCGTTTAATCGTGACACCCGGTAGAATGATGGCGCGCGGGCCAATAAAAACGTAGTCTTCTATGGTAACCGGGGCTGTCAGAGGACGAAAATCAGGTGAGGTAACATCGTGTTCTGCATTATAAATCATTACTTCAGAAGCGATAGCAACATGATTTCCAATCGTAAGTTTATCTCGACCGTCAAGAACCACACCTTCTCCTACCACGGAGTCCTGTCCTATGCTAATGTTTCCTACATCATAAAAACGTGCTCCTGTGTGAATTGATGATCCACGACCGATACGCATACCAGAAAGACGATAAAAGAATCGTCGAATGTGATGCGAAGGAAGAGACCCAATAATATGTAAAAAGAAAATTGCTAATTCAAGCAGTATATTGTAGATACGATTATTAACCTTCATAAATAATACTTTACCAGTTAATCTATTCCCAGAGCGATCGTGAAACATATTACTTCCCTCCTCCTACGTCCTCGAGAACTCGAAGCGTTTCAGAAGCAGCTTTTTCCCAGCTGAATTTCTTGATTTGCTTGTAACCCTTTTGTATAAGTACTTCTCTCAATTTTTCATCTGTAATAACTTTCTCTAGTGCATTCTCTATCTCTTCTGTCTTTTCGGGATTGACGAAGAGAGCAGCGTCACCGGCTGCTTCAGGAAGACTCGAAATGTTACTGGTTATTACCGGACAGCCATATTTCATGGCTTCAAGAACAGGAAGCCCGAAACCCTCATACAAACTCGGTAAGACATAGCAAATCGCATTTTTGTACAGTGCCGGTAATTCCTCATCAGAAACGAAATCAAGAAACTTAATACGATCCACAATATTATATTTCTCTGGTGCTGACAGTATTTCTTCAAATAACCATCCTTTTTTACCAACAATAACTAATTGAAGGTCATCAGGCACGTTTTTCTTTTTAAGAACTTGTGAGAATGCTTCGATTAGTCTGAGAAGATTTTTTCGTGGCTGTAGAGTCCCGACGAAAAGAATATAGTTCTTCGCTATTCCATAGTCTCTTTGCAATCTATCCATAGTAAAAAGCTCCGGAGAAAGCGCACGTATGGGCTTAACTCCTGGGTAAATAACCTCAACTGAGTCTTTTGTAACGTTATATTCTTTAATTATATCACTCTTAGAAGCCTCACTAATCGTCAAGATCTTTTTTGCTTTTTTAACAGAATAAGCTGTCCAGTGTTTGAGCTGATATAAATCTTTTGCTTTAAAAAGCTGTGGATACTGTACATAAGATACATCCATAATTGCCATGACTCTCGGCGCAGGGCTCAATCTTGGGACGTAGTGACTGGGACTAAAAAAAACAGACGGCTTCTCACGACTGAGTAAAAGGTGGATCGGTAATCCAAACTGCGTCCAGAGTCGAGATGGGCCAAAAACTTCGTACTGAAATGTATCTGTCTCAGGAGGCATGTGCGAGAGAGGTTTTGCTTTTAAGTAGACGACTATTTTATGCTGATGCTTCTGACGGGAAAACTCGGAAAGCAACTCAAAAGCATACTCACCAATTCCGACAAGTCTTTTTGTGTTTGCCTCGTTTCCATCAATACCAATAATCATACTGTTACACCCCTGGGTATACTACTGTAAGCTTTTTTTCATCAAGACCGAGGATATTCTGACAGTCAAGTTTCGTCGATGCTGAGATACAGAGTATCTTCTGACA
>JGI1357J11328_10001239_pt1 | contig 19716 bp, 19 predicted proteins | sample Subgrocontami54m_FD_11328 | JGI IMG/M metagenome (IMG submission 11328)
GCCGATTCCTTGAGGGGCTACGCGATGCAGTCACCGGAGCAGGCCGAACCCTCCTGGAGAATGGCCGAGCGTTATGTCAGGGAATATCTGATTCCCGTCAACGAAAGTTCGATCCAGCAATTGCTCAACGCCGTGCGTCAAGGATGAGTTGCCCTCGATGAACTGTCTGATTTTTGGATACGGGTACATGGGGAAGATCCGGTACCAGGTGCTGGCCAAGCATCCGGCGGTGAAACGGATCTGGGTCGCGGACCCTCACCTGGAAAAGCCGCCGCAGGAACTGAGCGGAATCCTGCTCCCGCCCGGAGCCCCGGTCCCCTGGGAACAGGTGGACGCCGCTTTCATCTGCACCCCCAACGACGTGACGGCGCAGCTCTGCGTCGAGGGGATCCGGCGGTGCCGGAACGTCTTCTGCGAGAAGCCGCCCGGGCGAAACTGGGAGGAGTTCTGCCGGATCGCCGAGGCCGCCGAGCATCATCCCGACCACACGCTGGTCTTCGGGTTCAACCATCGTCTGCATCCCTCCATCCAGGCCGCTAAGGCGCTGCTGCAGGAGGGCCGCCTGGGCGAGGTCATTTACGTGAAGGGGACTTACGGGAAGTCCGGCGGGTTGAAATACAAGGAGAGCTGGCGCACCAAGCCGGAGGTCGCCGGCGGTGGGATCCTGCTGGACCAGGGGCTCCACATGCTGGACCTTTTCCATCTGTTCCTGGGCCCGCTCCAAGTGGAGGACGCCATCCTCACCGACGCGTTCTGGAATTGCGGGGTGGAAGACAACGCTTTCGTCCTGCTCAAGTCTCAAAAGGGCATCCCCGCTTTCCTGCATTCTTCGGCGACCCTCTGGAGGCACACCTTCCATCTGGAGATCGGCTGCCGGGACGGCTACCTGATCGCGAGCGGCCTGCTCTCCAAGACCGGCAGCTACGGCCGGGAACAGCTGGTGATCGGGAAGCGCCAGTTTGAAGACGAAGCGATGGCCCTCGGGAACCCGAGGGAGGAGATCATCCACTTCGACCGGGATGAGTCTTGGGAGAGGGAGGTGCAGGAATTCTTGAGCGCGGTCCAGGAAAAGAGGCGGCCGACTCACGGGCTGCTGGAGGAGGCCCGCTCCGTGATGCAGGTNATCCGGGANGTTTACGCGCTGCGNGGTNCCGCGGNGGCCNGNANGGAGCTCTTAGATGCGAACNATCCAAACNGAAACCCGCTTCCCGCTGTCTTCGGTGAAGCCGCTTGAAACGCTGAGCCGTTACCGCGCCCGCTGCATGGAGGAGACCCGGAGGATCCTGTCACAGGGGTCTTCCCGCCGGACGGTTTCTCCCGTGACCGGGTCGCCGCTGCAGCCGTTCGGCAGCGTGGACTCTTTCGAATACTTGATCTGCCCGGACACAGGGTCCCTGTTCCTGGCCTCTTTGCCGCCGGCCGCGGCCTGGGCCGGGTTGCTGAAAGAAATGCACCGGGTCCGCCACTCGCCGGGCGGTTTCCACTCGGAGTTGGCGGCTTCCCGGGGGACCCACGTCTACCAGCCGAAAGTGGAATGGATCCAGGAGACATCGGCTCTGCAAGGGATCCGCAAGCCGGCCCTGCTGGAGGTGGGGAACGCGCCCGGCGATCTGCAGGAGTTGCTGAGCCGGAGCGGTTCTTTTTCCCGCGTGGAGTTCGCGGATGAAACGGCGCTGGCCCACGGTGGTTTTCCGGCCGGGAAGGGGGCTTTCCAGGCGGTGGTCCTTTTGGAATCGCTCGACCGGAGCGATGACCCGGTCCGGCTGCTGGAGGGAGCCCAGAGCTGCTTGTCCAAGGGGGGCCTCCTGTTCGTGACGGCGCTGGTGGCATCCGGTTTCGACTTTCAGGCGCTTGGAACGAATAACCGCTATTTTTATCCCCCCGACCGGACCAATTGCTTCACGCTGAAGGGGCTGCGGCGCCTACTGGAGAAATTCAAGCTGGAACTGGTGGAAGTCAGCACCCCGGGCGTTCTGGATGTCGAAATCGTCCGGGCTCACCTGATCCAGGATCCCTCTTTACCGATTTCCCGTTTTGAGAGAGCGATCGCTCTCTCGGATGAGGCGGTCCAGCAGGCATTCCAATCATTCCTCCAGGAAAAGGGCTTCAGCTCCTATGCCCGCCTGGCCGCCCGAAAGCCCTAAGAAAACCTCCATTTGTGGTATTCTAAACTGTTTGATAAAGCTGACTTATGAGACAACAGACCCCGGAATTCCTGCACAACTATTTCCAGCAGACCGCGCGGATCGCGCAGCAATTGGACCTGGAGCTCCTCGACCGGATGGTGGAACGGCTAGTCCGCCTGCGGCAGGAGGAGGGGCGCCTTTTTCTGGTGGGGGTCGGCGGAAGCGCGGGAAACTGCAGCCATGCCGTGAACGACTTCAGGAAGCTGGCCGGTATCGAGGCCTACACGCCGGTGGACAACGTCTCGGAGCTGACCGCCCGGACCAACGACGAGGGGTGGGAGACCGTCTTTTCCGGGTGGTTGAAGGTGAGCAAGGCCTCCTCCCGGGACGTGCTGTTCGTGCTGTCGGTCGGCGGCGGCAGCATGGAAAAGAAGATCAGCCCGAACCTGGTCGCGGCGGTGGACGAGGCGAAGGAGCGCGGCATGGAGGTGCTGGGCATCGTCGGCCGCGACGGCGGGTACACCAAGCGGGCGGGGGATCGGGTGCTGGTGATCCCCACGGTGGACGAACGGAACATCACGCCCCATACCGAGGCCTTCCAGGCGGTGGTCTGGCATGCCATCGTCTGCGACCCCCGGCTGATGGTTCGGGAAAACAAATGGGAAAGCACAGCAGCCACACAGGGAGCTAAACGATGAACATCGGGAACCTGACGGGGATCTTTCTGGACACCGGAAAGCTGGACGAAATCCGGAAGTACCACGCGCTGGGAGTGGTCCGGGGAGTCACCACGAACCCCTCCATCCTGGTCAAGGACGGGGTCACCGGCGGCTGGCCGGGCATCGAGAAACATTGCCGCCAGATCATCCAACTCGTGGCGCCGCTTCCAGTCTCCCTGGAAGTCACCAACAATGATCCCGACGGGATGCTGGAGCAGGCGAAGATGCTGTCTTCCTGGGGCCCCAACGTCAACGTGAAGATCCCGGTCCACGGGCCGGAGGGGGAGACCGACAACCTGCGCCTGGTGCATGAGCTGGAGACCCGCCACAACATCCGGGTCAACGTGACCGCGATGATGAGCGCCCAGCAGTGCCTGCTGGCCGCCATGGCGGGGGCCACCTACGTCTCGATCTTCGGCGGCCGGGTTAACAACATGGGCTACGATTCCCGGCAGGAAGTGCGCCGGCTGCGTAATCTCTTGGATGCCTTCGGATCTCCCGCCAAGATCATCGTCGGCTCCACGCGCGAGGTGCTGAACATCATCGAGTGGTTCGAGGCCGGCGCCGATATTGTCACCGCGCTGCCCTCCTTGATCGAGGGGATGCTGGTCCACCCCTACAGCAAGGAAACCGTCCGGATGTTCCTTAAGGACGGGGAGAAGCTCACCCGTTCCCTTCAGCCGGGCAGTCCGGAGATCTCGAGTGGAGCCCAGCGCCTTTAAAGACCAGCCGATCCTGGTGACCGGAGGAGCCGGCATGCTCGGCTCTTCCTTGGTGGTCCGCCTGGTGGAGCTCGGCGCCCAGGTGCGCGTCCTGGACGCGATGCTCCCCGACTACGGCGGCAACCTCTTCAACCTGGCGCAAGTCCGGGACCGGATCGAATGGATCCAGGGGGACATCCGGGACTCCGATTGCCTCTGCCGAGCGCTCAAAGGGATCCGGACTGTTTTCAACCTGGCGGCCCAGGTCAGCTACATCGACAGCAACGTGGACATGGAGCGGGACCTGGAGATCAACTGCCTGGGGCAGATCCGTTTTTTGGAGCAATGCCGCGCGTTGCCGGTCCTCCCCCGGGTGGTTTTCTCCAGTTCCCGGTTCGTCTACGGGCGGATCGAGCGCAACCCGGTGGATGAGCTCCACCCGCTCAACTGCCTGAGCGTCTACGGCATCCACAAGCTGGCCGGGGAGAAATACCACCGCTTCTACTACGACCGGTATGGCCTGCCGGCGGTCTCCCTGCGCATCGCCAACCCGTACGGGCCGCGCCAGCAGATGCGTCACAGCAAATACGGAATCCTCAACTGGTTCATCCGCCTCGGGCTGGAAGGAAAGCCCTTGACCGTCTACGGCAAGGGCCAACAGAAGCGGGACTACATCTACGTGGAGGATCTGGTGGAGGCCTTTCTGGGAGCGGCCCTGAGCCCCGAGGCGCCCGGCCAGGTTTACAACGTGGGGTCGGGAACGGCAATCTCTTTCCGCGAGATGGCCGAAGAGGTGGCCCGGCAAATCCCCGGCGCGCAAGTAACGGAGGTGGACTGGAACCCCAGCCGTTACTTCGTTGAGACCGGCGATTACGTCAGCGACATCTCCAAGATCCGGCAGGACACCGGCTGGCAGCCCCGCGTCTCTCTGGGGGAGGGGATTTCCCGGACCATCGAATATTACCGGAAATACCGCGATTCTTACTGGACCTCCGAAGAAGCCGCTGTCCCCGCCCGCGCGTCGCAATGAACGCACGTGAATCCCAAGATAAGTTCTCGGTGCGCTTCGTTGTCTCCAGCAATCTGCCCGGCAGCGTGGTCCGCATCACGGCCGACACGGCCAGCGTCTTCGCGGGGTGGGGGATTCCCACCACGGTCATGTACCCGGCAGTGGACTGGTGGGACTATAAACTGTTCGAGCTCGCCCAGACTCAGGGAACCCGGCGGGTCCGGCGGATGATCCGGCTGGCGGGCGAAGCGGCCCTGCAGCTCTCGCTGCGCAAACCCTGGTGCGGTTTCAAATATCATAAAGCGGACCCAAGGATCCGGACGGTCCGATACGGGCTTTCTCCCTCGGCGTCCCGCTGGACGGCGGGGGAGGTCACGGTGGTCCATCCACCCTATCTGGTGCCTCATTTGCTGCGGACTCTTCCCAACCCGCGCGTGAAGATGGTGAGCGCCCTGCACATGAACCTGGAAAAAGCCATCCAAAGCCCTTCCGATGAGGCCAAGGTCTGGTACGGGCGCTGGGTGTCCCAGGACTGCCGGATCCCCGTGCCGCGGTACACGACCAGTTCACAGGCCAAGGAAGCGGCGGAACGTTTAGGGATCCGGGTCCGGCGCGTGATCCCGGATGGGATTGACCTAAGCCTTTTCAAACCCCCCGAACAGCGAGGAGTTGGGAAAACCCCGGTGGTGACCCTCTTCTGCTCGCGCCACACCCAGAAAGGCCAGCAAGACGGCTTGGACGCGCTGAGGCAAATCAAGGTTTCGATTCCGGACGTCCGCCTGCACGCGCTGGGAGAGATCCTTCCGGGGAACGAAGCCCTCTTCGACCGGCGGCTTGGTTTTCTGCACGGCGAGGCCTACGCGGCGGCGGTGAGGGAGAGCGACCTCTTCATCTATCCCAGCCGGTACGACGGGTTTCCGGCTCCTCCGCTGCAGGCGCTGGCTTCCGGCTGCGCGCTGGTGACGACGGCGGTGGCCGGCGTCACCGATTACGCGGTCTCCGGCCAAAACTCCCTGGTGGTCGAGCCGGGAGACGCGGGCGGGTTGCGGGACGCCGTGAAGCGGCTGATCGCGGACGTCCCGCTGCGGCAGCGCCTTCAGGCGGCGGGCGTTGAGACCGCGCGGCGGTTTGACGTGCAGGCCACCTCCCGCCAGCTGCTGGAATTCCTCCGGGAGGTTTACGAGGAAAAGAACGGAGATTCTTCATGAACCAGGCGAGCCCGGAGATTTCTTCCCCTTGGTATTCCGACTGGCAAAACCAGGAGCATGCCCGGCACTTTGATGAACGCTCCCGATTGGGCCGCGCCGCGCTGATCCGGAACTACGAATCGTTCAACGACGTCCGCTTGCTGTCGGAGCGGATTCCCGCGGGAGGGCCCACCCGCTTGCTGGAGGTCGGCTGCGCGACCGGTGAATTCTCCCGCTATCTGGGATTCCGCTTCCCGCAGGCGGAGTACACGGGGGTGGACGTTTCGCTGGCGGCCCTCCGGCGGGCCAAAGAAAAGTACCCCAAAGCCCGGTTCCATGCCGCTGACCCGGCCCGCACCGTGCTGGAAAACTTCCAGGCGGCCGGAATGCAGGGGCGCCCTTCTTGGGTCTACTCCAAAGATGTCCTGCACCATCAGGTGGACCCCTGGGGTTTTCTCACCCAGTTTTTGGACGCCGCCGAGGAAGGCGCCGTTCTCCGGACCCGGACCCGGGACCGCGGGCCCACGGTCCTCGATCCTGAATTGTCCTGCCAGTATCACTATGACGGCTGGATGCCGTACATCGTGTTGAACACGGAGGAGCTGACGGGGTTCCTTCTCCGGCGGCGGCCGGAGGCCGAAGTGACCGTGCTCCGGAATCCCATGGTCCTGGGCGGCCGCGAAAACCGGTTCCTGCCCAGAGAGTGTTACCTCCCCGAAACGGGGACGGCTGAAACAGCCCTTGCGATCGATTTTAAAACCGGCCATCCGGGCCGGGTCCGCGTGGAAGACCGGGCGGATTCCAGCCCGGTTTCTCCGTTCCGGTCCTGGCTGAGGAGACGGCAATGAAACGGGATCTGAAAAAACGCCTTCGGGCCAGGGAACCGCTGTTCGGTTGCTGGACCTCGATCGGGCATCCTTCCATCACGGAGATCTTCGCCAAAAGCGGCGCCGATTTCATCGGCATCGACTTGGAGCACAGCACGATCAGCCAGGAGCAGGCGCAGCGGATCATCGCCGCCTCCCAGGCCGGAGGGGTGCCCTGCCTGCCGCGCCTTTCCTCGCACAACCCTGAGCAGGCGCGCCGGCTGCTGGATTCCGGGGCCGATGGGGTCCTGGTGCCGAACGTCGCGACGGAAGAGGAGGTCGGCCGGATCGCCGATTGGTGTCTCTACCCGCCGGAAGGGAAGCGCGGTTACGGGGTGGCCCGGGCTCAAGGATATGGTTTTGATTTCAAGCGGTACACCTCCGGTTGGAACCGGCGGGGTGTTGTGATGATCCAGATCGAAAGCATTGCGGGAGTGCAGGCGGCGGAGGAGTTGCTGGCCCACCCGGCCGTGGACGGCGCGATGGTCGGCCCCTACGACATCTCGGGTTCCTTGGGGATCCCGGGCCAATTGGACCACCCGCGCGTGCAGGAGGCCTGCGCCCGGGTCATCCTGGCCTGCCGGAAGCAGGGGAAGGCCTGCGGGACCCAGGTGGTGGAGCCGACGCCGGCCCGGGTCAAAGCCGCCCTCCGGCGAGGGTACACCTTCGTGATGCTCGGCTCCGACGTTTTCATCCTCTGGAAGTGGAGCGAAGCAATGGGAAAGATCATCCGTGCCGCTCGCCGTTAAAGAGCTCCTGAAGAAGAGCCGGATGCTGGTCTTCGATTTCGACGGCACGCTGGTGGACTCGGTCCCGATCAAACTGAAGGCCTTCGACCGCTGTTTCGAAAAATTCCCGGAGCACAGGGAGAAAATCCGGGCCTATTGCCACGGCAACAACCACGCTCCTCGCTGGGAGAAATTCAAGTACGTCTACGAGGAGATCCTCCGGTTGCCTTACACGCCGGAGATCGAACAGGAACTGCACCGCTGTTTCGAGAGGGAAACGACGGAGCAGATCGCCCGGGCTCCGGCGCTGCCGGGCGCCGAGCAGTTCCTGGAACGGATCCGGTCCGGCTACCGGACCGCGCTGCTTTCCAGCACGCCGCATGAGATCCTGCTTCGGATTCTGGAGAAGAGGGGCTGGTCCGGCCGTTTCGACGAGGTGCGGGGAGCTCCTGTGAACAAGGCCGCCTGGCTGCGGGAACTCGAAGGGAAGGGCTTCCCGGCCTCCGAGGTCTTGTTCTTCGGCGACACGCCCGAAGATGCGCAAGCCGCGCGGGACGCCGGCTGCGATTTCATCTGGGTCCCGGAGCTAGGGGATTTCCGGAAATTGCTGGGGGCGGCATGAACAAGGCGTTGGAATCGCTGCTGGAGGTGGTGGAGCAAGATCCGTTGCCTGAGCGGCATACCAGCTCGCATTGGAAAAACTACGGGTCCCAAATCGTCGTTGAGCGGAATGGAGAGCGGCTGGCGCTGCGGGGAGCGGGCTTCACGGCGCACAGCAACCCGAACGGGTTGTGCAGGGCCCTCTATGCGGTGGAGCGCCTCTCCTACCGGCCGGTGACCGGGAAACTTAAGAGTTTTCCCTGGATCTTCCGGAAGGCCGTGTCGCTGGCCCGGGAACTTAGGGTAGCGATGACCCGGCATGAATGGTCTTCCGCAGTCGTTCTCTCGGTCCTCTGGGACCATTTCCAGGAGCACCGCCTTCAGCCCAGGACGTTCGCGCTCATCGGAGATGGGGACGGTTTTCTGGGGGCGCTGATCCTGCGCTGCTTTGAGGGACCCGCGGTCCGCCTCTACAATATGGACCTTCCCAAAGTGCTCCTCTTTCAGGCGGAAACGCATTTCAAGGCCGCGCCGGGAATTTCCCTGTCCGTCCTCTTGCCCGGCCAAGACAACCTTCCCGCGCAGGTGACGCTGGTCCACCCCGATTGCATTGAGCGGGTCCCGGAAAAGATCGATTGCGCGATCAATCTCGTCAGCATGCAGGAGATGAAACCCTCCAGCGTCCAGGCCTATTTTGATTTCCTCAGGAGCCGGAGCGGGTCCTCGAGCCGTTTCTACTGCGTCAACCGGCTGCGCAATGAGTTGCCGGGAGGGGAGGTATCCAGCTTCATGGATTACCCGTGGTCCGGGAAGGATGAGCTTTTTCTGGACACCCCCTGCCGCTACTTCAGGCATTTCATGGATCCCACCACTACCCCGAACGGGCCCCGGCTCCTCGGTCTCCGGGTTCCGATGGTGAATTATTTCAGCGGGCGTTCATGGGAACGGCTGGTTCATCTCGCGGAGACGCCATGAGAAACCTGGAAGGAAAGATCGCCGCGGTGATTGGAGGGGGCGGCCACCTCTGCTCCGTTCTTTCCCGCGCCCTGATCGGGGCCGGCGCCCAAGTGGTTTTGTTGGATCTTCCCAAGCAGCGGGAGCATCTCCCCAAAGACCTGGCCGGCTCGGCCGGCTGGCTGGACTGCAACGTCACCTCGAAACGGGATCTCCTGAAGTGCCGGGACCTAATTCTCAAGAAGTATGGACCGGTGGAAATCCTGCTCAACGGAGCAGGGACCAACGCTCCCACGCCCTTCTTCAAGATCACCGACCTGGAAATCCAGCGCATCATCGGCGTCAATCTGGTCGGGACGCTCACCAGCTGCCAGGTCTTTGGGGAAACGATGGTCCGCCGGCGCAAGGGCAGCATCATCAACTTCACCTCCGTTTCCGCCGGGCCGCCGCTCTCCAAGGCCTTCGTCTATTCGGCCGCGAAAGCCGGCGTGGCAAACCTCACGCAAAACCTGGCCAGGGAGTGGGCCCCGTACCAGGTGCGGGTCAATGCCCTCAAGCCCGGGTTTTTCCCGACTGAGTGGAGCATGAGCCATTTCATTGACCGGGACCGCAAGCGAAAGATCCTGGGGCACACGCCGATGGCTCGCTTCGGAAAGCCGGAGGAGCTGGCGGGGGCGGTCCTCTGGCTGGCGTCGGATGAGGCCAGCTTCGTCACCGGATCGATCGTCACGGTGGACGGCGGCTTCACGGCGATGACGATATGAGCGTTCTCGCGATCACCGGCGGAACGCGCGGCATCGGGCGGGCCATCGCGGAGCTGGCCTCCGAACGGGGCCACGCGGTGGCGGTCTGCTCCCGGTCCGCGCGGGAGACCTCTCTGCCCGCGGGGATCTTCCACATGAAAGCGGATGTCCGGAAACGGGAAGAGATGGGCCGCTTCGTCCAGTCCGTCAAGGAGAAGCACGGCCGGCTCGACGCCTTCATCAATTCGGCGGGGATCTCCCGATGGAAACCGCTGGAGGCCATCGAGGAGTCCTTCGCCTCAGAGATCATCGAGACCAACGTGCTGGGTACGCTCTGGGGATGCGCGGCGTCGGCGGCCGTCATGGACAAGGGCGGGGTGATTGTCAATCTCTCCAGTCTGGCCGGAAAACGGGGCAGCGCCAACAACAGCGTCTACTGCGCCGCGAAATTCGCGGTCAACGGTGTCACGCAGGCGCTGGCCAAAGAGCTCGGCCCCCGGGGAATCCGCGTCAACGCGGTCTGCCCGGTCTACGTCCGCACCGAAACAATTCTGGAAGCCCTCTCCGCGCCGGCCTCTCCTGCCGCCGGGCAGGGGGTGGAGCTGTACCTGAAAGGTTTTGCCGCCGGCCAGACGGCGCTGGGGCGCCTGCCTTCCGCGCGGGAAGTGGCGGAGGTGGTCCTCTTCCTGGCCAGCCCGGCCGCCTCGGCCGTCACGGGGCAATGCATCAACGTGGACTGTGGAACGCTCCCCCAGTAAGGTCATGGTCAAAATCGCCGCCGTGATTCCGGCCCGCATGGCCTCTTCCCGGTTTCCCGGAAAACCGCTGCTGAAGGTCCGCGGCCTGCCGATGATCGAGCATGTCCGGCGCCGGGCCCTGCTGTGCGGCAGATTCACGGAGGTGGCGGTGGCGACCTGTGATGAGGAGATCGCGCAAGCGGTCCGGCAGGCGGGCGGGCGGGTGATCATGACCTCGCCGGCGCATCCGGCCGCCACCGATCGGGTGGCGGAGGCCGCGCGGCGGCTGGACTGCACCCATGTGATGAACATTCAAGGGGACGAGATCCTGGTCCTTCCGGAGGACCTGGACCGGATGATCTCGGCCATGCAGGCCCGCCCCGAGGTGGAGTATTGGAACGCCGTGGCGCGGATTGAAGAGCGGGCGGAGCTGGGCAATCGTTCGATCGTGAAATGCGTGGTCAGCCGATCCGAGCGGATCCTCCATTGCGGCCGGGATTTTTCCTCGCTCGGGAACCTTGGGAAAGAGTTTGATCCGATCCGAAAGGTGCTCGGCATCCTCGGATTCCGGAAAGAGGCGCTGAACAAATACATCGGGCTGGCCCGTACGCCTTTGGAAACGGTGGAATCGGTGGACCAATCCCGGGTGCTGGAACATGACCTGGCGCTTCAGGGGGTCCTGTTCCAGCGCGGCTACATCGGGATTAACCAGCCGGACGAGGTGGACCAGGTCTTGGAGTGCCTGAGCAGGGACCCGTCTCAGCGGACGGTCCTGCAGGCGTTGGCGGTTTAAGGCGGCCATGGCCGGCAACGTTTACGTCGCTCTCCAGCAGTTCTGCGAATCGGACGACGCCCCCCGGCGGATCCTTCAGGAGGCCGGGCTCCGGGTGACGGAGAACCGGCTCGGCCGGCGGCTCCGAGGGGAGGAGATGGCGGAGCAACTGGCGGACGCGGAGGCGGTGTTGGCCGGCGTGGAGCCGTACGACGCGCGGCTGCTGGAGCGGCTGCCGAAGCTCCGCTGCATCAGCCGCTGCGGGGCCGGGACCGATTCGGTGGATATGGAAGCGGCCCGCCGGCGGGGGGTCACGGTGCTGACCACCCCGGATGAAGTGGTTGAGCCGGTGGCGCAGCTGACACTCGGCATGATCCTGGCCCTGGCGCGGGGTTTCCCTCAGTCCATCCGAAACTTCGACGCCGGCCGCTGGAGCAAGCAAACCGGCTTCCTGTTGTCCGAGTGGACGGTCGGGCTGGCCGGCTTCGGGCGGATCGGGAGGGCGGTCGAGCGGCTGCTCCGCCCGATGGGTCCACGGATTCTTGTTTCCGACCCCTTTTTGGCTTCCGGTGATCTTCCGCCCGGCCTCCAACCGGTTACTCTCAATGAGCTCCTGGCACAATCGGACCTGGTTTCCATCCACGCCTCCCGGCGTCCGGAAGAGGGGCCGCTGCTGGGCGGGAAAGAAATCGGGCGGATGAAACAGGGGAGCTTTCTGGTCAATACCGCTCGGGGCTACCTGGTGGATGAGCAAGCTTTAGCGGAAGGGCTCTCTTCCGGCCGTCTGGCCGGAGCGGCCCTGGATGTCTTTGAAAAAGAGCCGTACGACGGGCCGCTGGCGAAGATGCCCCAGGTCCTCTGCACGCCGCACGTGGCCACGCTGACTCGGGCCTCACGGTCGGCCATGGAGCTGCGCTGCGCTCGAAACGTCGCCGACTTCTTTAGAGCCGGTAGTACAATGAAGGTTTAGGGAGGAAGAACCATGAGCGAAAAGGCAAGGGCCCTGAGACGGGCTTTTGAGTCCCAAAAGATCGTCCGGATCGTCGGAGCCCATAACGGCCTGGGGGCCAAACTGGTCGAGCGCTCCGGTTTTGACGGGGTCTGGGCCAGCGGGCTGGAGATTTCGACCTCTTTTTGCCTGCCCGACGCCAACATCCTCACCATGACGGAAAACCTCGAGACGGCCCGTTCGATTAACGACGCGACCCATTTGCCGGTCATCTGCGACTGCGACACCGGCTATGGAAATGCCTCGAACGTCAAACACATGGTCAAGCGGTATGAGGCGGCGGGGCTTGCCGCGCTCGTCATCGAAGACAAAATGTTTCCGAAGGTGAACAGCTTCATTCCCGGCGGACAGGAACTGGCGCCGCTGGAAGAGTTCGCCGGACGGATCCGAGCCGCCAAGGAGGCGCAGAGCGGGCCCGATCTTATGGTGTTCGCCCGGGTTGAGGCCCTGATCGCCGGTTTTGGGCTGGAAGAGGCGCTGCGGCGGGCCCACGCCTACGCCGACGCGGGGGCCGACGGCATCGTGATTCACTCGAAGTCCTCCTCCCCGGAAGAGGTGATCGCCTTCTCGCGGCGCTGGAACCGCCGGCTGCCTCTTGTGGCGATCCCAACTACCTATTTCAAGATCACCGCCGAGGAGCTGCAGAGGGAAGGGTTCTCGATGGTGATCTACGCCAACCAGGGCCTGCGGGCCGCGATCCGGGCGATGGAAGAGACGTTCCGCGCCATCAAGGAATCGGGCTCGACCGCCGGCGTCGAATCCTCCATCACCCCGATGAAACAGGTGTTCGAGCTGCAGGGGATGAACGCGATGCGGGAAGATGAGGAGAAGTTCACGCGGGGGGAAATCATCCAGGCGGTCATCCCGGCGGCCCGCGACCACCGGTTCCAGCCGGACCTGAACGGACTGCTGGAGGACCGCCCCCTCTGCATGGTGGAGATCGGCGGCAAGACGCTGCTGGAACGGCAAATGGACCTTCTTCACTCAGCCGGGATCACGGACATTTCCGTGGTGGGAGGCCACCGCCACGAGCGGATCAAGGCGGAGGGGGCCCGCCTGCTTTACAACCCGGACTACCAATCGGGGAACTGCGCGCAGTCCATCCTGGTTGCCGGGGACCACCTGAAAGACAACGCGCTGATCGTCTATTCCGACATCCTCTTCGACCGCCGGATCTTGGAGCGCCTGCTGGAAAGCCCCCATCAAATCACGCTTGTGATCGACCGGGCCTACCGGACCCTCCCCGCGCGTGATAAGGTCCTTGATCTGGTCGAGGTGGAAGAGCCGGAGCCGGCGGCAGGGAACCGGGCGCTGGAAATGGAGGTCTTCAAGAAGGTCCGCCGGATCGGAAAAAAGACCGGAGCCGGAGCCGCGGCGCGGGAATTCATCGGGGTGGCCCTGTTCCGGAGAAAAGGTCTGGCGGAATTGAAGGCGGCTTGGAAAGAGGCGGTGGAGGAGTTTCGCGGACGGTCTTTTTACGAAGCGGACAGCGTGGTCCAGGCGGACCTGACCGACCTTCTCCATTACCTGCTGGACCGCGGTATCCCGGTCCACGGGATGGAAATCAGCCGGGGCTGGTCGGAGATCCATTCGTTGAACGACTATCAACGGGTCCAAGCGCACTACCAGGCAGACAGCGTTCTTTCATCCCGGTAAACTCTTTTCGTGATCCCCTTCATCGCGCTGATTCTGATTAATTGGGCGGCCCATTTCATTCCCTTTGAGCGGGCGGCGCTGTCGCTGGATGATTTGTGTCGAATGATCTCTTCGGAATGGTCCCTGCGTTTCTTCCTCACGGAGATGCGCAGTTCGCTCGATTATCCGCTGATCATTTTTCACAACCTGATCGTGATGACCGCCGGAAACAGCCCGTTCCTCCGCGTCCTCTACGTGTTTCTGAGCAGCTCCTTGGTAACCGTGGCGCTTTACCTCCTGCTCAAAGAGATTTTAGAGGACCCGAAAACCGCCTTTCTGGGAGCCCTCTTCTATAATCTTCTTCCCAACAAGCTGACCCTCTATCACACGCTGGAATACACTTACATCAACTTGGCCCTGGCGCTCTACCTGCTGAGTTTCTTCCTTTTCATCCTGTTCCTGAAGAAAGAACGGCCCTCGTTGCTCTGGGGAGCCGCCGCTTGCTATTCGGTCGCGGTCTTCTGGTACCTGCTGGGCATCTTCCTGCCGGCGGTTCTGTTGGTTTACGCGCTGCTGTTCTATCCCAGGAAAGCGTGGTCGGTTTGGGTTTTTTTGATTCCTTTTTCCGCCTATCTGGTCTGGAGGTCGAATCTCCTGGGTTTCGCCTACTGGGAATTGAAACCCTACAAGATCCGGATCGATCAAACCGCGGCCAATCTTTTCAAGATGGTGCCCGATCTCTACCTCGGTCGGCAGATGGCCAAAGGGATCCTGTACGGCCTGTACCGGTTTTTAACCTTCCCTTTGCCGTGGGGGTCTCTGTGGGTCGCGATGGATCTGGGGGTGGGGGTCGGGCTTTGGCGCTGGCTCGGGCCGCGCCCCATTCCCCCCATCAGGTCCAAGGTCGCGGCGCTGGCCCTCCTTTCCTTCATCCCGCTGCTTGCCCCGCCACTCCTGACGTGGGGGGTCATGGATCGCCATACCTGCTTATCTTCTGTCCCGTTCGTCATTCTCCTGCTGTGGGGGATCTCCCGTTGGAAGCTATTCCAGCGGGTGATCCTCATCGGGTTGCTTGGGTTGGGGTTGGTGATCTCCCAGGGGACCTCCTGGAACCAGGTCGTTGCCTGCCGGATCAACCGCGCAATCGCGGAGACGCTTCAGGAACGCAGGGAGGAAGTCCTGGCGGCCGACAGGGTCCTGATCGACCAGTACAGTTTTTCCCGGCGGATTCCGTATACCTGGGTGAAGGATCCCAATAACCAGATGGACACCTATTGGGGGGTTCAAGGCCTTTTGGGGCGGGGGAACCCCTATTTGGTCCACTGGGTGCTGGGGGAAGGCAGGGCGGTCATTGTGGTGCGCTCTCCCCTCCGGGTTGAAGGAAAGGAGTTCCGTTTTCAGGTGTATAATCCCAATACCTATCGGCTGGAAGAAACCGCCGTGCCCGCTCAGGGCAGCGCTCTCATTGATTACGAGGCGGTCTACCGCGGGGGTTTCCGGGACGGGAACAGGGCAGGGAGACCCCGGTGAGCAAAACTCTGACCGTGCTGATGGCGGTCTACAACGGGGAGCGTTTCCTGCGGACCGCCGTGGACAGCATCCTGAGTCAGACGCACTCCGACTTCCGGTTTCTGGTGGTGGATGATTGCTCGACGGATTCCACGCCTGAGATCCTGCGCCGGGTCGGGGACCCCCGTTTGGAGGTGGTCCGGCTGGAAAAGAACATCGGCCAGACGGCGGCCCTCAACCGGGGGCTGCGCCGCGCCGCCACTCCCTATGTGGCCCGGATGGATGCCGACGATTACTCCGCTCCGAACCGCTTGGAGGAACAGATGGGCGTGATTTCCCGCGATCCCTCCTTGGACTGCGTGGGGACCTTCGCCTGGGAATTCCAGGACGACCCCCAGACCCGGCAGGCCGTCATCGCCCGGCCGGAATCCTATCCTGAGATCCGCCGGGCGGCCCTCCACGGGGCGGGCATCATCCACGGGACCATCGTGATTCGGCGGGAGGCCCTGCTGCAGATCGGCGGGTACGACGAGCGCTACCGCTACGCCTCCGACCGGGACATGTTCATCCGGTTCCTGCCCAAACACCGCGCGGTGAACATCCCCCAACCGCTGCTGGGGATCCGAAGGCATGGGGCCCAAGATTCCTTCTCCAAGATCGCCGCGGATGAGTATATTGACATCTTCACCCGGTTGCTGGCGGAGGATGAGGCGGAGGCCTCGACCGTGCGCGGCAGTTTGGCCTATTCCTATCTGTTCCGGGCCAATTATTTCAGGAAAAGAGGGCAATACGGCGAATGGGCGGCCGATTATCTCCGGGCGGTCCGGCTTTCCCCCACCACCTGCGCCCGGAGCATGCTGGGAACGGCGGCCAAGCGCCTGCTCCCGGAGCGGATACAGGCCTCCTTGAGAAAGCCGGCCCTGAAATGAGCCCGACAGTCTCCGTGGTGATCGCGACCTACAACAAGGCGGACACCCTGGCCGCCGCGATTGACAGCGTCCTGGCGCAGACCTACCGGGATTTTGAGATCCTGGTGGTGGACGACGGCTCCACCGATGACACCGCGGAGCGGATCCGGGCTTATGGGGATAAGATCCGCTATCTCCCCAAAAAGAACGGAGGCACCGGGTCGACGCGCAACCTCGGGATCGCCCAATCCCGGGGCCGGTTCGTGGCCTTCCTGGATGGGGATGACCTCTGGCTGCCGGACAAACTGAAACTCCAGATGGAGGCCTTCGAGCGGGAACCGGGGCTGGCGGCCGTTCAGTGCGGCGCCTACTGCGTGGACCCGGCGCTCAAGGTGATTGAGGAGCGCCGCTGCGCCCCGGCTCAGGACACGCTGATGGATTTCCTGCTATTCAGGAATATGCCGGCCTTTGCCTCCTGCGTGGTGATCCGCAGGGAAGTCCTGGATCGGGTGGGCGGCTTCGGGACCCGCCTGGTGATCCTCTCCGATTGGGACATGTGCTGCCGCCTGGCCCGGGCGGGGACCCTCCGAAGCGTTCCCGAAGTTCTCGTTCTGTACCGCCAATACCCCAACAACCAGAGCCGCAGCGTGGAGATCCATCTCTGGTCCGGCGTCCGTTCCCTGAGGCGCTTCTTTGCCGACCCGTCCCTCGATCCGGGGATCCGGCGCCGCCAGAGGCAGGTCTGGGCCCGCTTCTACGCGATGCTGGCGGGGGGGCACCTCCGGAATGGAAACTGGGGGAAAGCCTTGGGTTGGACCTGCAAGGCCCTGAAGACCTCCCCGGCGGTGGCCCCCTACGTGGCCGGGATGCCGGCGCGGCGGATCCTGAAAGGGCTTTCTTTATCGCGGGCCCGATCTTTCGCCCACATGGAACCGAAGGGGTTGCGATGCGCGTGATCGATGAACAGGGAAAGCTGCTGGGACGGGTGAACCTGATTGACGGCGCGGCGATCTTCCTGGGTCTCTTCTCCGCGGCGCTGCTTCTTCATTTTTCTTATCACAACCTTCTGCGGCACACAACCCTGACGCTGGAAGAGGCCACCCCGAAAATCTTCGTTCCGGGGGTGGACCAGTTCCTGATGATCCGGGGGAACGGTTTTAAAGGAGACCTTCAGATCAAGATAGATGGCCGCCCCCCTCTCTCGATGCGCGGCGTGAATGAAGCCCGGGTGGATGTTGAACCGCCCGATGACCTGTGGCCGGGCGATCACCAGGTGCAGGCCAGGAACCCGGGGGGGCGGATGGTCACCCGGGATGGCTTATTCCGGGTGCGCTGGGAACCGGTGGTTGAGACGATCACCCTGAAGGGGCGGGAGCGGCTGGACGAAAAGGTGTACCGGATCACCGGGAAGTACCTCGATCCGAATTGCGTGATCACGGTGGATGGGGCGCCCGTTCTGCGGTCCTCCTCGCTGAATCCCCAAGAGGTGCTGGTCACCGTGCCGGCCGCCTCCGGCGAGGTGTGGACCGAGCTGAGCATCCAGAACCCCTCCGGCGGCGGGATTATTCTCGGGAAGGAGGAACTGCTCCGCAGGATGGATCCCGCCCGGTTCCCCACGAAATTCGCCGATCCCAAGATTTCACGGGTCATCCCGGGCATAATCCAAAGCCGGCAAGAGACCGGGGTGCTGATCTTGGGACACGATCTTAAGGAGGGCTGCGCGGTCCGGATCGGGGATCAGCCGATGAGGCAGATGGAGTGGTTCCCGCCTCACGCCGTCAGCGGTTCCTTTCCGGCCCATGCCCTGCTTCCCGGTGAGAACCCGGTGGAGGTGGTCAACCCCGGTGGGAAGAAGGCGGTCGCTTCGGTGGTGGTTGCCGCGGACGCGGGGTGGGTGGACGTGGAGCTCTTTTTCCCGGAGCTCAGCCGGAAAGATTTGAAGAAAGGATTCGCGGGCCCGGGGTTACCCGTCCAGATCTTGACCCTCCTCGACCGGCGCGGGAAAGCAGCCGGCGCTTATGCCGAGGTCCGCTTGCCGGTGGAGATCCGCGGGATGGAGAGAGACGGCTCCACCCCTCTCTGTTATTACGGGAACAAATTGCTCCGGGTTTCGCAGCGGATCTCTTTTTCTCTCCCTGAAAACCGAATCGTTTCGGCCGAGGTGCGATCCCTCCCGAAGCGGGTCCAGCAGGAACCCCCCCCAGAGGACTCGCGATGAGGATGGCTTCGGGAATCCTTCTCGGGATCTTGACGGCCCTCTCCCCGGGATGGGTGTTCGTCGGGTTGCTCGCCGTGGGGGTCGGCTTCCTTCTTTTCCGGGCCGCTGATCCCAGGGACCGGCGTTTCCTTGCCGCCCTTTTCCTGACCGCTTTCGCCGCGAGGGCCCTGTTGTCCCTTGCGCTGGACCTGGGCTCCTGGGCTGTGGAGCGGGAGAGGCCCTTCCGGAAGGGGGCCGCCCAAGAATGGGATCTCGGCGTCAGCGATAAGACCCGGCACTACCTGCGGATAGGGGACAGCGATTATTACTCCGACCGGGGCACCGCGCTGGCGGAGTATATCCGGGGGAGCCGGGAGCCGGTGGTGCTCTTGCGGCTCAACCAGTACGGCTGGAACGGTTACGTGGATTTCATCGGCCTCTTTTATGTCCTGTGCGGTTTCAGCCCTTCCGCCGTGAAAGGGATCAACTGTCTCCTGGGGGCGGGATTGGCGGTGCTGGTTTTCTTTCTGGCTCTGAGGATCTTTGGCCGGGAGGTCGCCCGGCGGGCGGCGTGGGGTGTCGCCTTGTTCCCCTCCCTCCTGTTTTGGTCGGCTTCCAATCTGAAGGAGACCCCGCTCATCTTCCTGACATTCCTCGCCATTCTGATTTTTATCCGGGGGATCGAGGCGAAGGGGATCCGCCCTAAGATTTTCTACATTTTCGCGCTGGGGCTGGTCCTGCTGATTCACGCCTCTCTTCGCGATCTGTTCTACCTGCTCCTGCTCGCCGCGCTGATCGCGGCAGCGGCGCTTCCCCACCTAAAAATCCGGGCGCGGACCCTGGCGCTCGGGTTGGGGTTGGGGATCGGGTTTTTGTATTGGCGCCCGGCGGCGGCCGCGGTCCGGTACGTTCTGGGCCAATTCTTCCACAAGCACATCGGATACGCCGTCACCGACGGGGCCAGCTATCTGCTTTTCCCGGATTCCTTTTATGAGTCCGGTTACCTGTGGAAGTGGGTCGAGTCCGGGACCCTGGACCTGAGCATTTGGGCGGCCCTCTTCAAGGCGCCCTTCCTCTTCTTTCTGGAACCTTTGCCGGGGCGTTTCGACATGATCTACCATGTTCTGGCCCTGCCTCAGATGATTCTCTGGTACGGGATGCTGCCGCTGGCGGCGGCGGGGATCTTCGCCTCGCTGCGGCAGCGGAGGCGCGGGTCGCTTTTCCTGCTGTTTCCTCTTTTCATTTTTTCATTCCTGATGGCGCTGACTTCCGGCAACGTTTGGACCCTGTTCCGGGTTCGGGATTTGGTGACGCCG
>JGI1357J11328_10001266_pt1 | contig 19489 bp, 21 predicted proteins | sample Subgrocontami54m_FD_11328 | JGI IMG/M metagenome (IMG submission 11328)
ACAAAGGAAAACGTTGATTATAGAATAAAAAAACAAGAATTAATCAATAAAAATATGAACAGATTTGAAATGGGTCCGGGACCCGAAGTAAACGGAGAAGGTAGAGAAGTTTCTCCTGAAGTTCAAAAAATTGCCGAAGGATTAAAAGCTTTGGCTGGAGAAAAAAATCAAATGGCGATGAGGGTGCTATGCGCCGGACAAGGGAAAGAGCGCGGAAGTTTTCATATGGAAGGAATTGGGTTGCAGCTTGCTGGAAGTCCCGGCGAGAGGCTTGAGGATATACAATTACAAATAGAGGCCGGAGGAAAAGCATATGGCCTGGATTCGTTGGGAAATGACGTAGAGGGGTTGGCCCAAGAGTTAGCTAGCAGCGGATTAACACCCGAACAATTAGAAAGTTTTGCTGAATATGTACGAGACGCGTCTTCGCGTGTTGAAAAACAGGGAGACCAATGGGTGCTAACTCAATACGGACCAAATAATGAAGGAATAAAAAGTTTCGAGGATCTGTTAAAAGAGTAGCGCTCATAATTTCGAAAAAGGCTTACGAAAGGCTGTGTTATTAATTCGGTATGGTTCCGCCGCATTTTCGGATTTTCGGGCGGAGTCTTTTTGTCGCCATAGGTGACAAAATGCGTTCTAATTACTTTAAGAATGCNGTACATCAACTCGGAGACTTTCATTTATCCCGGCAGATAAGAAACGGCATTTTCATGGATTACTCCAAAATTCACAAAGATACGTACGACGCGCTTGCGGACGAATATGAAGAGCGCGTGGACACGCTTCTGCCGGTAACGCAGGAGGCGATTTCATATTTTTCTCCTCATGTTGCCTCGGGCGGAAATGTGTTGGAGGTTGGCTGCGGGGTTGGCCTTGCGGTGAAACTTTTGGCAGAGCAGGGCTTTGCGGTAAAGGGCATCGAGCTTTCACCTAAGATGGCTGACTATGCGAAAAAAAGAAACCCGCATGCGGCTATTGTTGTGGGTGATTTCCTGACAACGGATTTTAAAGCGACCTTCGACGGTATTTTTGCATTTGCGTTCATACATCTTTTTCCGAAAGCGGATGCTGTGCGGATACTGGATAAAATGTACAGCATATTGCGCGCAAGTGGCGCTTTGTATATCGGGACCACGGAGTCTTCAGAAAGCACGGAGGGATGGGAGACAAAAGAGGATTATTCCGGCACGCACAAGCGTTTCAGGAAACACTGGACGGAGGTTGAATTCCGGGACGCGCTGGAGTGCTCCGGCTTCGGGAATATCGTGTTGCACAAGATTCCCGACCCTTTCGGTAAGGTGTGGATGGATTTTACCGCGAAGAAATGATTTTTGAATCGTGCGAATAACAACAGACCGCTCACCTCGAGAGGTTTGTATAACGGCGCATTGACGTTGTTCCGTCGCGGGCATACAGTGGCATCAAGCGTCCTTTTCCATGCTGTGGAAGGAGATATCCATGGGTTGGTTTAGGAAGCAGCATAAGCTACTTCTTTCGGCATCATTCGCGCTTGCTGGTGCACTTGCCGTTTTTTGGACAGCGATTTTCTTCAAAGACGGGAGCGTTCCGGTCGTCAGTGCGGTTGCCGTGACAAGCGGTTTTGTTGTCCGGCTTCCTTTTGAGCTTTCGCGTTTCTGGGATATTTTTATCGGACCGTTGTGGGCAATTATCATCTTGTTTTTGATGACTGCAGATGCGCTTTGGCGCGTGCGTATGGTTTCTATTGTGCCCCAGGTCATCGATGGTCAGCTGTTCGTGATTCCGCAGGAGCAAGACGTTAATGTCGGTCCTCCTGCAGTGCCGGTATACATCAGCATGTTTACGGGATTTCTCGTTTCCGTATTCGCTCTTGTGTTCGGCGCCGACGAAACGCATGCGATGTTTGCAGGCGCCTCGGCCGTGTTTCTTTCGGGCATTCTTTTGCTTGCGGGAAGCGTGACCGTGAAAGACCTGTTTTGGTCTCTTCTGCTTGCTTCGGTGTTGCAGTCGTTGTGGACTGCGGTCGTGTTCGGAATTGCCGCCGGAATCATTATTTGTATCGCGTCGCTTGTGATTGGCGCGATGCTTGTTGTGCTTATTCTCTTGGCCGCTCGGATTTTTGAGCGCCTTACCGCCACCAAACAGTCATCCACAGATGAAGAGGAATAAAAAAAGAACCCTTGCCGTATGCGAGGGTTTTTTGCATTTCGAAAAAATGCTTGCCCTATTCGATTTCCGCGTCTACGGCCGCAAATGTTTCTTTTACTTCTTTTGCGCGTGATTCTATTTCCGAAAGCAGGTGTTCAAGCATATTCCTGTCGGTTGCCATCCATACTTCCCAGGCGTGGTAGCCGGGATGGTGTTTGCTTCCCTGCGCTTTTCCTACCAAATGGAGCGGATGGAGGCCTTCGCGTCTCAGAATTGATTCTATTGCCCAATTATATGCCATGCAATCATTCTTTGTGCCACCATCGAATGCGACTAGGAAATGCTTATTGCCGTCGGTTGCGGGTTCAACGATCATTAACTTGATGTGTTTTGTGTCGAGCGTGTTTCCCATAGCAATGTCTTTATTGTACATCGCAATGCCCGTGTGGATAAGGGGTCTTCGGGATGGGGGGCATATGGCGTATAATATAGTTATACTATTCAAGTAAAAACGCTTATTTTTTATGCCTCCAGCAATTAGACAGGAATTCGTTTCACAAGAGCCAAAAGAGTTTAAATATAAGATAGGAAAATCATTGGCAACCAGCCTTGCGGGTTTCGTATTCGGCTTTGCCGCGGGCGTTATTGCCGTGGGACTCGTTTGGTGGGCGTGGTACATTTCCCGCGGAAACGCCGCACAATAATTTTATGCAACGACTGAAAAACGTTTATCAGGACTTTGTTTCGCCCGAGGCGAACACGTATCATTGGAGTTTGGGTAGGAAGATAGCGTCTGCTTTCTCCGGTTTTCTTGCAGGGTTCATAGTGGGCCTTATTACTGCGTGGATACTGCAGAACAGTAACAGTATAATGTACGAATAAGGGAATACGAACTGTTTTTACGATAACCCCGCTCTTAAGGCGGGGTTATTTGTTTTCGCATAGCTATTGACATAATATAAATGCGGTATATAATATAGGTCGGATACGACACATGGGGATAGTGCTTGACAGGGGTTTTTGACTGCGTATAATAAGGTTCGAGTTCGAAATTAAACCTTTCGTAACCGCACAATGATGAATCTTGCATTAAATTTATGTAAGCCAAGCGGCAGCTAAGCACGTCGTCTTTTTGTGTGGTACGCGCGCCGCTTGAGGGCGCGTTTTTGTTTCCTCGGTGGCCCGTCTGGAACGGGCGGATCAGCGAGGGGATAAAAGCAAGAGAATGGGGTTTGTGAAAGAACGTTGAAAAGTTGATATGGAAAAATAAAAATCTAGACGCATTCACTCACGTACAGTGGTGTACGTGAAAATGAATCATTGCATACTCCGTATGGGAGATCGTGTTATTTCCCGCGGAGCCAAAGTTAAGAGCGTATGGTGGATGCCTTGGCATAAACGGCCTAAGAAGGACGCGGCGTGGCTGCGATAAGCCTCGGGGAGGTGCTGAGCAACCTTTGATCCGGGGATGTCCGAATGGGGTAACCTACTGTGCAGTTTAATGCGCAGTGCTGATTCGGTGAAAGCCGATGATGCGGGAACTCGGTGAAGCGAAACTTCATAGTAACCGAAGGAAAAGAAAAGACGTTTACTTTATTTACATCCAGCGAGAGCTGTGCAAATATCTTTTTGCTTAGCTTTTGCTGAGTGTTTAATAAAGTGAATCATTCCCTTAGTAGCGGTGAGCGAAAGGGGAAGAGCTCAAACCCGTTGCGACGCAAGTTGCGATGGGGGTTGTAAGGTAGAGATTTCTTCGTAAGAAGAGGGAGTGTACAAGTTGAGTTAAGTAGCTGAAGGCCCTGGAACGGGCCACCAAAGAGGGGAACCGTCCCGTAAGCGAAATTTAATTCATACTTCTTGTCTCTATTCTTGAGTAGCTCGGGGAACGACAGCCCCGAGTGAATCCGGGTCGACTAGCGACCCAAAGCTAAATACCGTTTGTGACCGATAGTGAACAAGTACCGCGAGGGAAAGGTGAAAAGTAGCCCGGTGAGGGCAGTGAAATAGAACCTGAAACCATATGCTTACAAAGAGTCGGAGCTCAGCTCTACACTTGCTGTTTAAGGCGAACTTATATAAAACCACGAATTACACTGATAGTTTATACGATAAGTTTTGATATTGAATGGCAAATGTAGGGCTGAGTGACGGCGTGCTTTTTGCAGAACGATCCGGCGAGTTTATGTGTACTGCTGCTTAAGTCGTTTTCACGATGAAGGCGCAGGGAAACCAAGTCTTAATAGGGCGTAACCTTACATAATTGCGTATGGCTCGTGGCCGTCCCATCCATTCGGATCGGGGTTGCCATATGCCATTCGCTCATATGTTCTGGTAAGTAGGACACATAAGACCCGAAGCCAGGTGAGCTACCCATGACCAGGATGAACCCTGTCGAAAGACTGGGGGAGGTCCGAACCCGTTAGCCGTGCAATACTATGGGATGAGTTGTGGGTAGAAGTGAAAAGCTCATCGAACCTGGTAATAGCTGGTTCTCTCCGAAATATCTTTCGGGATAGCGTCGCGTAGTACCCTCGGAGGTAGAGCACTGAATGGTCTTCATTGGCGCAAGCCAGGAAGACCAACCAAACTCCGAATGCCGAGGGGCAATATGCGGCAGTTAGACTGCGGGGGCTAAGCTCCGTAGTCAAAAGGGAAAAAGCCCAGACCGCCATCTAAGGTCCCCAAATCTTCGCTAAGTGCAAATTTCAAGGAGGTGCGATTTCTCAGACACCTAGGAGGTTGGCTTAGAAGCAGCCATCCTTTAAAGAAAGCGTAACAGCTCACTAGTTCAGAGATTGCGCGCCGAAAATGTATGGGGCTAAGCGAAGTACCGACGATGCGGATTTTCCGTCGCAAGATGGAAAGTGGTAGGAGAGCTTCTTCTGTGCAGCGAAGCAGAACTGTGAAGTTTTGTGGAGCGCAGAGGAGTGAGAATGCCGGAATGAGTAACCACAAGTCCTGTGAGAACCAGGACCGCCGGAAGCCTAAGGTTTCCTTGGCAATGACAATCAACCAAGGGTGAGTCGGTCCTAAGGCCAACCCGAAAGGGGTAGCCGATGGACAGCAGGTTAATATTCCTGCACTCCGTTCATATCCGAAAAGGAGGGACAGAGATGAGTAATCAACGCGCGTTATTGGATTCGCGTCTGCGTTTCGAAGAAGCTTGCGAGGCAAATCCCGCAAGGTCCTTAAGTGGAACTTTTCGAAGGAACGCAGGGAATTCCCATTATGGGGAGAACGTTGGCGAGCCGTCTCTCGAGAAAATCTTCTAAGGTTAATATGAGCGGAACCGTACCGAAGACCGACACAGGTGGGCTGGTATAAATGTACCAAGGCGAACGAGTGATTCTTCGTTAAGGAACTCGGCAAAAAAGTGGCCGTAAGTTCGTCAATATGGCCTGCCCTGCGCAAGCAGGGCCGCAGCTAATGACCCCTAGCGACTGTTTATCAAAAACACAGGTCCCTGCTAACTCGTAAGAGGATGTATAGGGGCTGACGCCTGTCCAGTGCTGGAACCTTAACGGTTGCGGTGGTATGTACAGAGATTATATCAATGTGTGTATTGCTAAAGCCCGAAGGGCCAGTGAACGACAGCGATAACTATAATCGTTCTAAGGTAGCGAAATTCCTTGGCATGTAAGTTATGTCCCGCACGAATGGCGTAACGACTGGGGGACTGTCTCAACGAAGAGCTCGGTGAAAATGCAATGACCGTGAAGATGCGGTCTACCTGCGGCTAGACGAAAAGACCCCGGAAGCTTCACTACAGCTTGATATTGGCGATGCTTCCTAAATGCGTAGCATAGGTGGGAGAGGTTGAAGTCTCGTTTTCGGACGAGATGGACTCGACAGTGAAATACCACTCTTTTAGGGCGCTTCGTTCTAACTTGGTTGCGTTAGCAGCGCAACGAGGACAGTGTCTGGCGGGTAGTTTTGGTGGGGTGCTATCCTCCCAAAGAGTAACGGAGGAGTTTATTAAGGTTGGCTAGCTCCGGATGGAAATCGGAGCGGTAGCGTAAAGGCACAAGCCAGCTTTACAGCGAGACCTATAAGTCGAGCTGTTGCGAAAGCAGAACTTAGTGAACCGACCATTCGACGTAGTAGGATGGAAGATCATCAGACAAAAGCTACTCCGGGGATAACAGGCTGGTGAAGCCCAAGCGTCCATAGCGACGGCTTCGCTCGGCACCTCGATGTCGGCTCATCTTATCCTGGGGGTGGAGAAGCTCCCAAGGGTTTGGCTGTTCGCCAATTAAAAAGATACGTGAGCTGGGTTCAAACCGTCGCGAGACAGGTTGGTCTCCTATCTGTCGCAGGCGTAGAATTTTGAGGGGACTTGTTCCTAGTACGAGAGGACCGGAATGAACTGACCTCTGGTGTACCGGCTGTTCTGCCAAGAGCACTGCCGGGTAGCTATGTCAGGAACAGATAAGCGCTGAAAGCATATAAGCGCGAAGCTGGCCCCAAGATTAGAATTCATAGCATCCTGGGAGATGACCAGGTAATTGCTGTTTGTATGGAATTGCCGATTGTTCGAAGCGCAAGCAGAGAACAAAGAGCGAGGAAATACAAAAAGTGTATAGGCTGCAAGTGTAAGCGCCGCGAGGCGTTGAGCTGAGCAGTACTAATAGTGCGTTTTTGGCTCCGCGACAAATAACGCGAGCCATGCAAGATTCAAATTGAAACGTGAAAGTCGCGTCTTATTATATTTTTCCATATCGCTTTTTGAATAAATTCCGCGGTGGCATTACCGGCGGGGCAACACGCCTTCCCATTTCGAACAGGATCGTTAAGCTCGCCAGGGCCGATGGTACTCCTTCAGGGGGAGAGTAGGTCGTTGCCGCGGTTTTTTTATTTTTTAAAAGTGACGCAAGACCGTTCGCGTCTGCAAGGGATCCCTCCGTTATAAAGCCGTTCCGGCGAGGAGGTCTTCGCCTTAATGGCGCTCACGGTCTTTCGCCGCTTTTATTTTGTTGGAGTAGTGCTTCATGAATTTGTATCCGCTACCAGCTATACCGCGCATCAGACTCGGCTACTTTTATTTTATGTAGTTTTTGCTTATGTAGCTCAGAAATTTGCGCTTATTTATTTTTTGATCAGAGCGCTATTGACAAAATATAAAGAAATGATTATTGTATTTACAGTTCTTTTTATAGTGCCCGTAGGGATCTAAAAAAGGAGACAGGAAAGAATGCGGAAGAGATTAATTCGTTGGCCTTTCTATTCGCCCCGAAACAATAACATTGTCTACGGCGTATATTTTGTGTTTTGTATCGCCGCATGTATAAGTGGCGTATGGGCGTTCGTATCGGGCTTTGAGCTGCTTCCTGCAATGCTTTTGCTGTTGTTTTCAGTGCCCGTGTTCGCGCTTTATGCGTGGCTCACGATCTCTTATCGGGATATCGAAAAAAATTGCGGCTATGCGTATTGGCGCGGAGAGGAATTAATGCGCCAGCGATATGGTGAACGATTTTAAGACGCCAAAAGCGTCTTTTATTTTTTAATAGGAAAAACCACTGATATATAAGCCTTTTTGAGTGCATTTCGCAGCGTAAGACAATTGGTACTTGCGCGTCATATAGTATATAAGGATAATTAATATACAAATTAATTTTTTTATGAATACATTTACAAAAATCACGTCGTCGTTAGTATTGGTCAGCATGCTTGCAACTCCGGTTGCATATGCGGATAACGATAATGGGCGAGGGAAGAAGCCGGAACAGCAAAAACAGGAGCAAAAGGCCCGCCGTTTTGAAGCAACCGGTGTTATCGGTGCGGTAGATACTGTCGCCGGTACGTTAACGATAAAAAATCCCAAGGGCAGCAAACTCGTCCGGGGCAAAAGCGAGCTTGTTATATACACGGACGCGAGCACTAAAATTAAACGTAATGGGGTAATCACAACGCTTGCAAATCTCAAGGCGGGAGATAAGGCAGAGACAAGCGGTCGCATCGAAAACGATAAAGCGACGGCTCGCCGCGTTGCTGCAAAGTCACCAAAATTCGAAGTTAAGGGTGAGGTTGTGTCATTGGATGTGACCGCAAAGAAGTTGGTTATAAAAGTAAAGAGCGGTGATAAGGTTGCGCGCGAATATCGCAATAAAGAAATTACTATTGTATACACGAACGATACGAAATTGGTTCTTGGGCGGGGCGTTCTTGCAATCGGTGATATTAAAGCCGGCATGCGGTTGAATGTGAAAGGGACTATCGATGGCGGTATCTGGACGGCGCAGCGGATCGTGCTTCTTGGCACAGCAATCAACACGGCAACAAAAAGTGAAGTAAAGGTTGAGATCACGGAAAATGGTTTTGCTCCCGCGTCGGTAACCGTGAAGGCCGGCGGTAAGGTTACGTGGGTGAATAAGGTAACGGCGCTTGCGTGGCCAGCATCCGATCCGCATCCCGCACACACCGGCCTGTCCGGATTTGATGCCGGGCTTGGTCTTGCAAAAGACGCAACGTACAGTTTTACGTTTACTACTGCGGGAACATACGGCTATCACGACCATCTTAATGTTTCTCACACAGGTACGGTCGTCGTAACTCCATAATGTAATAACGGATCCGTTTAACAGATCCCCACGAGGCAGAACGTGGGGATTTGTTTTTATACGCACGGTCGGGTACTATTATGTCCGTATGCTTGTGCTTGATTTGGAAACAAAAAAGCAATTTTCAGACGTTGGCGGACAGAATTTTGCAGAAAGGCTGGGTGTTTCTCTTGTTGGCATATATGACTACGAAAAAGATACATTTCGTGCTTTTCGTGAGGAGCAAATAGGAGAATTACTTGAACTTATTCGCGCAAGAAATAAGGTTATTGGTTTTAATATTAAAGCGTTCGACTGGAAGGTTTTACAGCCCTATAGCGAAGCGTTATCGTTTCGCACGGTGCCAACAATAGATCTTATGGAAGATGTGGCGAATTTTTTGGGATTTCGTGTCGGTTTAGCATCGTTAGCCGAGACGAATCTGGGAGAATCAAAAAGTGGACATGGACTTGAGGCGATCCGATGGTATGAGGAGGGGAATTGGGAGAAGCTCGAAAAATATTGTCTGGACGATGTCCGTTTAACGCGGGATCTTTATGAGTTTGGACGAAAGAACAGATATGTGAAAGTAACGAATCGTAACGGAAGTACGACGGTTGTTCCGGTGAGGTGGGGCGCTCACGAGGAAAAAGATATTGTGGATGTATTGCGAAGAGGACAGCTTGCGCGTGTTCCCGTGAGTATTGAATATATAGCCGCAAAAAGTGAAAATGATTCATTCCGGCAGTCGCTTCTTGTCGATGTTTTGAGCGTACTTGCCCGAAAGATAGAGGTTCGGGATTATAATACGGGCAAAGCTCAAGAATTGCAGTTGGCGTGTGTCGTGGATGCAAAGATAGCGGAAGTGCCTCGGACACACTCTTTATTTTAAGTTTATGGTTTTAAAGCGCTAAACTCCGATATTATATCGGGGTTGTTTTTTGCACGTTTGCAGTGTACAACACACCTATTCGACCATTGAAAATATGCGAAGGAGAGAGCATGAACAGCGGTTCGGAAATACCGAGGCGTGTCGCGTTAAGCAGGAACCTTGGTCTTTCCAATGCGGTTCTTCTTGGTGTTGGCGCTATCGTCGGCGGGGGCATTTTTGCCCTCACCGGTTTGGTCGCTGAATATGCAGGCCCCGCGATGCCGGTGGTAATCCTTATTAACGGTGCCATTGCGGCAACAACAGCGCTTGCGTATGCGGAATTGAGTTCTGCGTTTCCTGCCGCCGGAGGCGGATATCGTTGGGTGCGGGATGCCTACGGATCTTTTGTGGGTCACATGTCCGGGTGGGCGTCGTGGTTTGCGCAATCCGTCGCATGCGCCCTCTATGCGCTTTCGTTCGGCTATTATGCGCTTGAGATATGGGCGGCATATGTATTTCCATTCCTGGGAATTCGCCCCGATGCATCAGATAGCGATATCTTCAAGCGGGTCATTGCCGCGGGGATTGTTCTTTTGTTCGGGTTGTTCAACTTCAGAAGTGTTTCAAGTGGGCGTAGGCTCGGCGATATCATTACCATTCTTGAGATCGGTGTCATTCTGTTCTTCATCGTTACCGGTTTTTCGGCAATGTTTGCCAATCCGCATGTTGATTTGAATTTTAGCGGAGATTTACCGCACGGGATTTTCGGTATTTTTGCCGCAGCCGGTATTATGTATATCGCATTCGAGGGTTCCGAAATTGTTGCGCAATCCGGAGAAGAACTGAAGAATCCGAATAAAAATCTTCCACGGGCGATCTTAATTTCGTTCGGCGTGGTCGTGTTGATGTATTTTGGCGTAGTGGTAGCCGCGCTTGGTGGAATTAATGCCGATGTTCCGGCGTGGCAGATCCTTGCAGGTGCGGGTGAGGGGGCTCTTGTTGTGGCCGCGTCTTATTTTTCGCCCTTTGGAGCGATGCTTGTTACATTCGGCGGAGCTCTTGCCGGTTTAGCAGCAATGAACGCAACCATTTATTCGTCATCGCACGTTTCATTCGCGATGGGGCGGGAAGGTCAGTTACCGCGTATTCTTGGAACAGCGAATTCGCGCCGGCATACGCCCGATTGGGCTATTGCCGCATCGCTCGGTCTTATTCTCTGTATGGCAATATTTTTCCCGTTGAAAGAAGTTGCAAGCGTTGCGGATATGCTCTTTATTATTATTTTTATCCAGTTGCAGTTGACGGTGATCGCGTTGCGAAAAAAACGGCCCGATGCGCCCCGACCGTTCAAGGTTCCGCTGTATCCCGCTTTGCAGATAGCCGCGATAGTCGGATATCTCTTTATCGGGAGTCAATTTCTGCACGTGAGTCCGGTAGGTCTCATCGTTGTCGTTGTATGGCTTATTCTTGGGTTTGTTGTATATAGAATGGTTGCGCGCCGAAATTATAAAGAAGATTTCAGCGAGCACCAACTTTTCGATGAGCGTTTTAGAGTAGAAACACCCGCGGAATATCACTATCGTATCGTTGTGCCGTTCGTCGGAACGTTTTCGGCTCAGGCGGTCGCATTGCGTCTTGAGACGGTTAAGGCGATGGCAAAAAGTCATCGTCCCGCAACAATTTATGTTGTCGGTATTCATGTGGTGCATCAAAGCCGCACTCTCGAATCGGTTCTTGCCAGCTCGGATAAAGAAGAAGCGCAGGAGTTGGAGCGGGAGCATCGCTTCATACAGCACGTCGCTCAAAAGTTGAAAGATACGACGCCTGACGACGTGAACGTTGAGTCGTGGGTACATCTTGGTCGTCCCGGTAACGAAGCTGATGCGATCCTTGAGATCGTTGAGCGGTATAATGCCGATCTGCTTGTGCTTGGCTGGCGTGGGTGGACAACGACGCAGGGCCGAAGGCTCGGCGCCACTCTGGATCAGATCTTGTATCGTCATTCCTGCGATCTCATTATCGTGAAACAGGGAGAAAATTTGCGCGCACAGCGCATTTTTATGCCTTCATCCGGCGGAGCGCATGCGCGTTTTGCCGCTGAAGTTGCCGCGGCGTTCGTTGCGGACCGGAAACGCTCTACCGTAACGCTTGCCCGTATTGTGAGTCTCCGTTTGCCGGAAGACGAAAAAGCGAAATTACTTACCGAGATTTACGATGATGCCCACTGGACGGGCGGCCCCATAAAGATCGAAGCTATTACGGCAGAGAATGTCTCGCAAGCTATCTTGGCGCGTGAAACGAGAGTTGATGTCTATATCATGGCGGCATCTCGCGGTCGTGCGTTCAAGGAATTTCTTGTGGGAAATACCGCAGAAGTCGTCGCTCGCGAAAGCGTTAAGACGGTTATTATTGCGAAGCACTATGCAGACATCCGCAATCCGTTGCAGGATTTCCTTCACAGGCAAAGATTAATTAAGTAACAAAAGAAAAACCGCTCGTTTTTGCGAGCGGCTTTTTATTAAGCAAGGTTCGAAGAACCGTCCTCATGAGATCCGAACGATACTCCACGATTCCTCAACGAACCTTTCTGTATTGTCTTCGCCGGTGAACAGCGTTCCAATGAGCAGTCCGTTGCCGTCCGTGACGTACGTTTCGTGCGCGCGTGGCGCCCGGGACGTTGTCGTGAGATGTGAGAGGGGATCACGGCGGGAGAATCCCGCATCAAGCAACCCTTGGATGATGGGGTCGTGGGGCGACGGAGTAGGAGTCGGCACGCCAACGATTCTTTCGTTTCCGTTTTCATCCGTAATGATTACGGCAAGAATTCGGTCAGAACCGTCGGTAAGGTGCGTCTCGTGTACCCGCGGTCCCCTGGGCGTTCGAGACATTTTCAAAGGCTCAGTTCGGGTTTTGGTGCTTATATATTAAAACATTTATATAAAAAAGTCAATAGTTATGAAAGCCTTGAGATGCGGGCCCAGCGATATGGGCGCGTCTTGACGGTCTGAAGTATGCGAGTATACTAATCCCTAGTTATAAACTAGGGATTAGACATTTTTTAAAGATCCCCGAAAGGGCATTATTTTTTTAAAAATAGTACTTAGATTCTGTCACATGAGATCCTTTTTGAAAGTTTCAAGTCGCTGCCATTATGGGCTTATTTTTGTATTTTATTTGACGGAAAAGATGCCGTTCGGACAAACCGTTTCGCTTTCCGATGTAACGACGGCCGTGAATATACCGCAGGGATATCTGGAAGATATCGCCGCCCGCCTGCGCCGGGCTGGTATCGTTGTCGCGTCCCGCGGGGCGCATGGCGGGTATCGTTTGGCAAAAGAACCCAAAGAGATTTCCGTAGCCGATGTTGTGGAAGCGATCGAGGGTCCTGTGGCATTCGTTGATTGTCTTGAAACAAAAACAGTATGTACGGTGGATAAAAATTTTGGTTCCCGGTGCAGTTCGCGTTTTTTGTGGAAGCGGGTTCAGGATTCTCTTCTTACGGAAATGCGAAAATTATCTCTGCGTGATGTTGTAGCCGGTTGATAGTATGTCAAAACAGAAGCTTACAATTAAAAATGTTTTCGTTACGGTTGGAAGAAAAGAAGTTGTATCGGGCGTTTCGCTTGTTGTGAAACCGGGTGAAGTTCATGTATTAATGGGCTCCAACGGTTCGGGAAAATCGAGCTTAACTCTTGCGCTTGCGGGGCATCCAGCCTATGTCGTGCGGAAAGGAACGGCCGTGATAGGCGGAAAAAATATTTTTTCTCTTCCGCCGGAAGATCGGGCGAGGAAGGGTCTCTTTTTGGCGTTTCAACACCCGGTATCCGTGCCGGGGGTTCCGTTTACAAGCTTTATGCGTCTTGCGAATAATTCGCTTTCGGGTATAAAGACGCCGTCGCTTTTGTTCAGAAAAGATTTTGCCGGGATCTTGGGTTCCCTCGGTATGCCGAAAGAATTCGTCGACCGCGACGTAAATGTCGGGTTTTCCGGAGGCGAACAGCGCCGGGTTGAGATGGCGACAATGCTTGTTGTAAAACCAAAAATAGCTTTGCTTGACGAGATAGATTCCGGTCTTGATGTTGATGGTCTCAAAACGGTCGCGCGTATCGTCGCGCGGATGCGCAAGGAAGGAACTTCGTTCGTGCTTATTACGCATACGACCCGTCTTTTGAAATATATTCTACCGACCCGTATACATGTTATGGATGGCGGGAAGATAGTGAAAAGTGGGAACAAAGAACTGTTGAAAGCCATCGAAGATAAGGGTTTTAAGGCGTTTGTTAAAACGCGACGCAGGAAGAATTAATATGCGGCCTTCGAAAGTTCGTATTAATAAAGAATACAAATTCGGGTTTAAAATGCCCGAGCATTACGCATTTAAGTCGGGACAAGGATTAACGCGAGCCGCAGTCGAGGAGCTTTCTGAGATGAAAAGTGAACCTGTGTGGATGCGGGATTTTCGTCTTCGCGCATTCGATATATTTGAGCAAAAAGCGATGCCATCATGGGGAGCCGATCTCTCCGGGATCGATTTTTCGTCGATACATTCTTTTGTGAGACCGCAGGAGAAGCAGGGGAAATCATGGCAAGATGTATCTCCTGAGATAAAACAGACGTTTGATCGTCTCGGGATACCCGAGGCGGAACGTAAATTCCTGGCGGGAGTTTCTGCTCAATATGAATCGGAGGTTATTTATCATTCGGTTCAGGACAAGCTTACCAGGCAGGGCATATTGTTTTGCGATACGGATACTGCGGTAAAAAAATATCCGGATATTATAAAGCGGTATTTTGGAACAGCGATCCCGGCGGCCGATAATAAATTTGCAGCGTTGAATTCCGCGTTTTGGTCCGGCGGCTCATTTGTGTATGTTCCGGCGGGCAAAACAGTGGAGCTGCCTTTGCAGGCGTATTTCCGCATTAATACGGCGAATATGGGACAGTTTGAACGCACGCTTATTATTGCCGAACCGGGTAGCTCCGTTCATTACGTTGAGGGTTGTACGGCGCCGATATACAGGAGTGATTCTTTGCACGCGGCGGTAGTTGAAATATTCGTGCAGAAAAACGCGCGCGTGCGGTACACTACTATCCAGAATTGGTCCAACAATGTATACAATCTTGTTACAAAACGGGCGTTCGTCGATGAAGACGCCGTTATGGAATGGATCGACGGGAATTTGGGCAGCAAGATAACAATGAAATATCCGTCCGTTTTTTTGCGCGGGCGCGGCGCCAAGGGCGAGGTGCTGTCGCTTGCGGTTGCGGGAAAAGGTCAGCACCAGGATGCGGGAGGTAAAATGGTCCATTTGGCTCCGGATACATCCTCAACTATCGTGTCCAAGTCCATCAGTTTTGGCGGGGGACGCACAAGTTATCGAGGTCTTGTGAAAGTTGCAAAGAATGCCCGGCGTTCAAGATCGTACGTGAAGTGCGATGCGTTGCTTCTTGATGAACGGTCACGTACGGATACATATCCCACAACGCAAACGGATGAGAACGATGCGACATTGGCGCATGAAGCCTCGGTGGCGAAATTGGGAGATGAGCAATTATTTTATTTGCGTTCCCGCGGTCTCACGGAAGCTCAGGCAACATCTCTCATTATTAACGGGTTCATTGAGCCTATTGTGAAGGAATTGCCCATGGAATATGCCAGTGAGTTGAACAGATTGATCGAGATGCAGATGGAAGGAAGTGTGGGGTAACGCCGAAGTTATTTCCCGCGCTCGTAAATCGGTTTTCACACTTACGACACCCGGAAACATTTTTTGGTATACATATGAGAAAAGGAAAGAATAAAAAAATATTTTGTTTGTGGGTGGACGGAAAAGGTCCTGCGAGCGTTGAGCATGTTCTGAATACGAATGGAGACAGTGTTGAGATTTATGGTTTGTTCATCGGCAAGGGAGTCGAGAAACGCCGTCTCAATATACGGGTGTGCCACAGGGCGCGCAATACTAAGAGCCGTGTTGTCGTACGCGGAGTTCTTTTTGGGAAGGCGGAAGTGGAATTTCACGGCAATGTCGATATTGTGCGTGGGGCCCGCGGCACGGATGCGCACCTTGAAGGAAAAGCTATTTTGTTGTCTCCGCATGCCAAAACACGGCTTGAACCGTATCTTGAAATAGACGAGAATGACGTTAAGGCAACCCATTCCACATACGCTGGACCGTTGGATGAGAGCGAGATATTCTATGTTCGCACGCGCGGATTGGCGGAGCGGGATGCAAAGCGTTTGTTGGTGCAGGGATTTTTTAATGCTGTCCTCGAGAATATTGAAACAAACAAGCGCGCCGAAGCGCTAAGCATATTGGCAAATATAAAAGAAATATGAGAAATGTTGCGGGTGATTTCCCGATTTTAAAACGACGAATACGAAATAAACGACTTGTATATTTGGATTCTGCCGCAACCGCGCAGAAGCCGACTGTGGTATTGAATGCGGTCGCCGAATTTTCGTCAATGCATAATGCGAATGTGCATCGGGGCATACACGTGTTGTCCGAGGAGGCAACGGCGATCTTTGAGAACGGAAGAGCGGCAGTCGCGTCATTTATCGGTTCTTCTGATTGGCGAGAGATTGTTTTTGTGCGGGGCGCAACAGAGGGAATTAATCTTGTTGCTTCCGCATGGGGTCGCGCGAATATCGTGGCGGGAGACGAAATTGTTGTATCCGTCATGGAACATCATTCTAATTTCGTCCCTTGGCAGCAGCTTGCTGTCGAGAAAAAAGCAAAACTTGTGGTGGTGGGCACAACGCGGGAAGGATTTTTGGATATTCCCGATCTGAAGAAGAAATTGAGCCGCCGCACGAAGGTCGTGGCGCTTACGCATGCGTCGAACTTTATCGGCACTATCAATCCGATCGCGGATGTTTCGCGCATACTTATGCGTCGGTACGGCGCGCATAAAAAACCGATATTTGTGGTTGACGGCGCGCAATCGGTGCCGCATATGCCGGTGAACGTGAGTTCTCTGGGATGCGATTTTTTTTCGTTTTCCGGGCACAAGATATATGCCCCCATGGGTATCGGGGTGTTGTGGGGAAAACGGGAACTGCTTGAGGCCATGGCGCCGTATCAAACCGGAGGCCACATGATAAAAGAGGTATATTCGGACCGGGCGGTATGGAATGACGTGCCGTGGAAGTTTGAAGCCGGAACGCCCCACGTTGAGGGCGTTGCGGGACTTGTCGCGGCCATCGCGTATTGCCGGAAACTTTCAATGCCGGTCTTGCGACGCCACGAAAAAGAAATAACCGCATACGCGCTGCGTAAACTTAAAGCGCTTCCGTTCATTGAAATATACGGTCCGCGTGATGCATCAAAGCGTACGGGCCTTGTCGCATTCAATATGAAAGGAGTACACGCTCACGATGTTTCAAGCGCGCTCGATGGCTACGGGATCGCAATACGGGCGGGGCATCACTGCGCTATGCCCATGCACACGAAACTTGCGCTTGATGCGAGTTGTCGGGCGAGTTTCGCCATATACACCACAAAAAAGGATATTGATGCGCTTGTCGACGCGCTGGACGGGATCTACAGGAAATTTTCAATATAAATATGGCCCACGATGTGTATCGGGAACACGTTTTGGATCATGGGCGCCATCCGAGGAATTTCGGGAAACCGGCGAAGGCGGACGCTTCAGCACATGACGCGAATATGTCGTGTGGCGACGAGATTACACTCTATGCCGTATTCTCAAAAAAAGGAAAAGAAAGAATCATAAAAGATGCCGCGTTCGAAGGGCGCGGCTGTATGATATGCATTGCCGCCGCTTCCATGCTTACCGAACAAGTAACGGGGAAAAAGATCTCAGCGGCATCACGTCTTAAAGAAAAAGATATTCTTGCGTTTTTTGGCGGCGAACTTACCGCTTCACGAGCCAATTGTGCATTGATTTCATATAACGCGCTTGGTAAACTGCTTTCGCAAAGATGAAAACAAAAACCGTAAAAAAGAAAAAAGTATCCGTGTCGAAAATAACGAAGGACATGTTGTTGGGAGATATCGCGGAGAAATACCCGCAGGTGGGAGAGTTTTTGGAAGAAGCCTATGATCTTCATTGTATAGGTTGTTTTGCCAACACCATGGATACGTTCGAAGCCGGCATGAAAGTTCACGGGTATAAAGACAAGGATATCGCTATGGCCGTGAAGTTGGTGAATGCGCTACTATAAAAATATGGAAGAAAGCGATCCAATTGAAATTTTGGGACATACGTCGGTCGGCATTACGATTCCGCCAGGATATCGATATAGGGTTGTTTCGGTAACTGGCGCACGAGCAAACGGAGATGATTATTCTACAGAATTGTTAGAACAGTCATCTAACGGAGAATTGCCCGTCAGAATTTATAATAGAAGGGATTCTCCCATTTTTATTCATATAGAGGAAAACTAAAAACCAAAATTCAGGGTATTTATGAGCGAAGAAAAGAAAAAAATTGCCCGGATAGAAATAGATAGGGAGTTATGCATTGGTGCGGGTACGTGCGTCGCTATGGCGGGCGAGGTATTTGAATTGGACGACGAGAATAAAGCCGTTATTAAGGATCCCAAGGGCGCGGATGACGCCTCTATTTTGCTGGCCGCGCAATCCTGTCCCACTAAAGCGATCAAGGTTTTCGATGAAGACGGAAACCAGATATATCCTTAAGAAATAACGGGTCGTGAGAACGGGTGTGGGCCGCTGTCGTAGCGGCTCGTATGCTATACTATTCTTGTATGGCGTATTTAACCCCCGATAAAATACAGTTTTTGGAGCATCAGGCAAACGAAGTCCGCCAAAGTATTATTGGAATGCTTGTTGAGGCAAAATCGGGGCATTCTGCGGGTCCACTTGGCATGGCGGATATTTTTACGGCATTTTATTTTCATATCTTAAAGCACGATCCGCATAATCCCGATTGGGCGGAACGCGATATTCTTACGCTTTCTAATGGGCATATTTGTCCTGTTCAATATGCGGTGATGGCTCATGCTGGGTATTTTCCAATTGAAGAGCTAAAGACATTACGAAAGTTAGGGACCCGTCTTCAGGGGCATCCGCATCGCGGCGCTTTGCCGGGTATCGAAACTACGTCCGGTCCTCTTGGTTCTGGGCTATCTCAAGCGGCCGGTATGGCATATGCGCTTCGAATGGATGGAAAGAAAAATTGGGTTTATAGTTTAATGTCAGACGCGGAAATGGATGCGGGGAATATTTGGGAAGCTGCAATGTGGGCGGGTAAATATAAGCTCGGCCGTCTTATTGGCGTTATCGACCGCAATAATATCCAAATAAACGGAGTGACTGAGGATGTTATGCCGCTTGAGCCGTTGCATGAAAAATGGGAATCGTTCGGGTGGCATGTTCAGGAAATTGACGGACATAATTTTGAGGATATCGTAAATGCGGTTGAGCAAGCCAAGGCGGTTTTCAACAAGCCGTCCATGATAATTGCGCACACAATCCCGGGTAAAGGAGTCAGTTTTATGGAATACGACTATAAATGGCACGGCATTCCGCCAAAACCGGATGAAGCGAAAAAGGCGCTTGAAGAATTGCGTACGCTCGGCGGCAAGATACAAAGCGAACATCAATAAATTATGTTGAATAAAGAATTAAAACTTGCATCCGAAGAAACGTTATACGACCGTGATAAAGTGGAGCAAATTCCCATCCGCAATGGCTTCGGGGACGGACTGGTTATTGCGGGAGATGCAGACCCGAATGTTGTTGTGTTGTGTGCCGATCTTTCCGAATCAACACGCGCGCAGGTTTATCAGAAGAAATATCCGGACCGGTATATCGAAATGGGTGTTGCGGAGCAGAATATGGCGGCAACGGCAGCAGGTTTTGCCGCAATGGGGAAAGTTCCTTTTATTTCGTCGTACGCGATGTTCTCACCGGGGCGCAATTGGGAACAAATACGGACCACTGCCGGATATAATAATCAAAAC